>Ga0209404_10000204_pt1 | contig 49349 bp, 39 predicted proteins | sample TroAtlMetagenome_2_FD_187447 | JGI IMG/M metagenome (GOLD analysis project Ga0209404, IMG submission 187447) | Marine eukaryotic phytoplankton communities from Atlantic Ocean - Tropical Atlantic ANT8 Metagenome (SPAdes) (version 2) | ecosystem: Environmental > Aquatic > Marine > Oceanic...
GCTCTTCTTTTTGTATACCCTTTTGTTGCATCGTTGATTTGGTCCTTCTCTGAATATGACTTGCTGACGTCGCCCCGATATATCGGCACAGATCACTATGAACGTATTGCCAGCGAAATTGTTCAAGGCAAAGGTGTTGGTAAGGCGTTGTGGAATACGTTTTACTATGCTGCCGTTTCGATCCCTTTATCAACGATGCTGGCAATCTGCCTGGCTGTGATGTTGAATTGGCAAGTTCGTGGTCAGGCTGTCTTTCGGACGTTGTTTTATTTGCCATCGATGGTACCGATGGTTGCAACATCAATTTTATGGTTGTGGTTGTTGGACCCTCGTGATGGGATGGTGAATGGTTTTCTAGCCTTCTTTTATGAAACGCCTCCCTTGTGGTTTCAGGGGATTCAGGAAGGGGTCTCCATCTCATCTCCATTTCAGTTCGGTTCTAAAGACGGTTTAACGTTGATGTCTCTGTGGGGCGTGGGGAATTTTATGCTTATCTATTTGGCGGCTTTAGGTGATATTGATACCACGTTGTATCAGGCGGCTGAATTGGACGGAGCAGGGAGCTTTCAAAAGTTTCGTTACATCACGCTACCAATGTTGTCCCCGATTATCTTTTTTAATTTGATTTTGGGAATCATTCAGTCCGTACAGGCATTCACTCAGGTTTACCTTGTTAGTGAAGGAACCGGGCAACCCGCAGAATCAAGCTTGTTTATTTCCTTGCAGCTATTTCTGGCAGCATTTCGTGATTTGGAGATGGGCTATGCCTCAGCCATTGCCTGGGTGTTGTTTGTTTTACTGGCGTTAATGACATGGGGCTTATTCCGCTCGAGTCGTAATTGGGTGCATTATCGGGGGGTACGTATTTAATGGCTCGGCAACTCCCCATTACGCTCCTCTTGTTAATCGCCGGAATAGTTGCCGTTTGGGGGGCGACCATTTCGCTAACCAGTGAAACTCCAATGGATCGGGAGGAAGTTGTTTTCTGGCACTTTTGGTCAGGTCCCGATGGCGAAGTGGTGGATGATGTCGTACGACGATTTAATGAGAGCCAGAAAGACTATTACGTGCGAGCGGTATCGATGCCCGGAAATAACTTCGATATGAAGCTGTTCCTATCGATCACCGGTGGTGACCCCCCCGATCTAATCAACCAGGATGATCCCATTGTCGGTGACTGGGCTTTTCGCGGTGCGATCTATTCAATGGACGAGGTTGCTCCTTTAGAGGAAGTTGAAAGAATGAGAAAGTGGCTTCTTCCATCGGCTAGGAGTCTGGGGGAATACGATGGTCGCTTATATGCCGTGTGTAACGGACTCGATATTCGAGCTCTTTATTTCAATCGTGAAATGGTCGAGGAAGCTTTAGGGGGACCTGTCCCTGTTGAGCTTGACTCTGTGGAGCAACTGGACATGATTTCTGAGTTATGTACCCAATCGATGAATGGTCAATTGCGTCAGATCGGTTATTTGCCCGATCCTCGTCGACTTTGGGCATGGGGGCCCGTCTTTGGAGGAGATTTCTATGATGAGCAGAATGGCCGGATCACGGCCGGTGATGAAGCAATCGTTTCGGCATTGCGGTGGATGCAGGGTTATCGTGAGAGACTTGGTGCCCATGCTGTTGCCACTTACAGACAGAACGATCAGTCGCTACCTAATAAAATGTTTCCATTACTGGCCGAGCGATACGCTGTAATTCTTGATGGCCAATGGCGGGTACGAGATATCGAAGCGGCGCAAGAATCAAGTCGTACCAGGGGGGAGCCAGTGACTCGTTACGGTGTTTGGCCGTTACCCGTAGTGTCCCGTCAGGGGAAGAATGGGTGGGTCAATGGAAATGTATTTCTCATTCCGCGACATGCTAATAATGCCAAAGGAGCATGGGAATTTATTAAGTTTTGGACAGGTCTGGAAGGGCATGAAAAGGATGCCGCTGAAACCTGTGTCGCTGGTGGATGGATTCCAGTGTCAAAGCAGGTGGTTGAATCGATTGAATTTCAAACCTATTTAAACGAACATCCGTTATTTGCGAGGTTTGTGGAGTTTGCGGCAACGGAGCAAGTGCCAACACCATTGGTACCCGGGGCGAGTCGTTATTACCGCGAAGTGAATAATTTAGTTCAACGTGTCATGTATGACGATGAAGTGGTGGATTTGACAGTTGAGTTGAAGATGCTGGAGCAGACCATGCAGGAACATATTGATCGTATTCAGGGTCGCCCTTCTTTCGCGGAAGAACAGCCTGATGAATAAAGCAGAGATGAAATGGAAATGGATGGTATTGCTGTGTGTTAGCGGAATATTTCTGCTGCCTCTGCTTTTGATGTTGCTGGCATCGGTGAAGCCGGCTGAGCAATTGACCAGTGATCCTTATACTTTGCTACCCGATAGAGTGCTGCTTGAAAACTATCGGGATGCTTTGGAAGCTATCCCTTATGTGAAGTATTTGGCGAATTCGATTGTGCTATGTGTCGGCAGTGTTGTGGGGACAGTGATTTCATGTTCTTTGGTGGCATACGGGTTCGCCCGTCTGAAATGGCGTGGGCGGAATCTGATGTTCGCGGTCATGATTAGTACGATGCTGTTACCGTGGCACGTCACAATGATTCCCCGATTTGTGCTATTCAGTGAACTTGGACTCTATAACCATCTGGCAGCAATTATCCTCCCAACGTTTTTGGGAGATGCATTTTATATCTTCCTGCTGAGACAATTCTTTTTATCAATTCCTGAAGAAATCAGCGAAGCAGCAAGGCTCGATGGGCTGAGTGAGTTAGGGATCTATTGGCGGATTATTTTGCCATTGAGTAAACCTGCACTTATAACGGTGGCCATGTTTCAGCTGGTGGCGAGTTGGAACGACTTTAGTGGACCATTGTTGTACCTTAGTGATCAAGAAAAATTCCCTTTAGCGTATGGGTTGGAGCAGTTTGTGAGTTCGTATGCCGACCAGACACATCTGTTAATGGCTGCTAGCGTGATGTTTACATTACCGATGGTCATTTTATTCTTTGTAGCTCAGAAGAGCTTTACACGGGGGATTACGATGACCGGTTCGAAGTGATTAGGAGCTGGTTTTACACTGGAAAACAGGAGATTCGCCGGTTGCGTGAATGGTAGGTAGAGTATACGATTAACCTTTTGGTTGGCGGCTTTGCCGGCCAGCTTCTCATTAAATTGAGTCACGAATTGGAGAATTCCCAGTGGGAACAAAACGTACAGGAAAAGGACGTCGCAAAATCGGTCGTAAGAAACGACGTATGCGTGCCAAGATCCGTCACCGTAAGAAGTAGTTTCTTACACGTGTCGCTGATATAAAACGAATTACAAACGACGTCTGCCCGACAGGCGTCGTTTGTCTATGCGCTCATCTTAAATCGGATAGCTACAACCAGGCATTATTCAAACAGTGTTATGATAAGTGCTAGAACCTACGATCGAATTTCCTTACCCGGGATGTAATCAATCATGCGAAATCTAACTCACGGAATGATGGCTGTGCTACTGTTGGGGTGTTCTTCTCAATTGTTTGCCCAAAGTAAATACGAGTACGGGCCTGCCTCACAACGCCAGGAAGGTGTTCCGCAGGGGAAAGTAACACAACATCGCTGGGAAAACAGCAAAGTCTTTCCCGGCACTCAGCGTGACTACTGGATCTACGTACCTGCCCAATATGATGAATCTAAACCGGCTAGTGTCATGATCTTCAATGACGGTGGTGGTTACGTTCGCGAAAACGGGCATTCACGAGCACCTGTCGTTTTTGACAATCTGATCGCTCAAGGCAAGATGCCGGTTACAATTGGCATCTTTATTAATCCAGGGGTTATTCCTGCGGAACAGGCAGGAGGGAAACCACGACGTAACCGTAGCTTTGAATATGACAGTCTTGGCGATCTGTACGCAAGATTTTTGATTGAAGAGTTGTTGCCGGAAGTTGAAAAAAGTTACAACCTTACGGACTCTGCCGAAGGTCGAGCGATTTGTGGATTAAGTAGCGGTGGTATTTGTGCGTTTACGGCAGCTTGGGAACGTCCTGATTATTTCTCCAAAGTCGTTTCTTACATTGGTAGTTTCACCAACATTCGTGGTGGCCATGTTTATCCCGCCGTTATTCGCAAGGCAGAAAAAAAGCCGATTCGTATCTTCCTTCAGGAAGGAAGTTCAGATCTGGACAACTTGTTCGGTAATTGGCCATTGGCTAATGAACAGATGGCTGCGGCTTTGAAATATGCTGGCTATGACTATCAGTTTGTGATGGGAACAGAAGGACATAGTGGTCGACATGGTGGAACAATTCTTCCTGAGATTCTTGAATGGTTGTGGCGAGATCATCCTGAGACTCCAAATGCGAACAAGTAAAGAAAGGGATTTGAAATGATGAAGAAGCACCTCTTTTTTCTGCTTTTGTGGGGCGGGTTCTCTTTGCCGGTTGGCGCTCAGGATTTACCGATCTCCCAGATTATCATCGAGGGTGAGGGATGGGAGTTGTTGTCGGAAGGCCATCAGTTTACAGAAGGTCCTGCAGTGAACAATCAAGGTGAAGTGTTTTTTACCGACGTCCCAACTTCCGAAATCTTTAAGATTGCATTAGATGGAAAAGTCACACTCTTTAGCGATCAGGCTAATCAGACCGCCGGTTTAGTTTTTGGCGCCGATGGAAAGCTATACGGAACGAGTATTGGTGGGAAAGCAATTGTTCAGTTTGACGATGCCGGAAAATCTGTTGCGATTGCCGAAGATGTGAACTGCAATGACCTCGTCGTGCTGGGCGATGGCAAGGTCTTTTTTACAGACCATGTTGATGGGAAAATATGGAATATATCGCCAGACGGTAAACTAAAGGAAGTTGCTGCAGGGATCGCGTTTCCCAATGGTGTCATTGCCTGGCCAGATCAAAAACAACTTGTCGTTTCTGATATGCAGGGCGCCAGTCTGTGGAACTTTGTCATTGCGGCTGATGGCTCACTAAAGTATCAGCAACCGTACAGTACGATGCAATTGCCGGTTGGTTCGAGCGAGAGTGGTGCTGATGGTATGACGGTGGACAGGATGGGACGATTGTATGTATGTACAACATTAGGTGTGCAGGTGTTCGATACACAGGGACGACTAAGCGGCATTCTGTCGAAGCCTCAGCAGGCATTTTTATCTAATGTAACATTCGGTGGTCCGGAACTCGATTATCTTTATGCCACAAGCAAAGACAAAGTTTATCGCCGGAAGCTCAAGACCACGGGTGTTCGGTTTGCTAGATAACCAGTTTTTACGAAATGTAAAAAAGGGTCTGACGAAATGTATTCGCAGACCCTTCTTTTTTAGTTGAAGAAGTGAGAATCTTAGCTCCAGTCGACACCGGAAAGACGATTCAGAGCCAGTTGCAGAGCGTGGGTTCCGTCACGACCGTGTCCCTGTGATTTGAGACCTTCGTAGAGCTGCTTGGAAAGTGCTAAGCCAGGCAGGCAGAGCCCCATTTTATTAGCTTCATCGATAGCAATTCCCATGTCTTTTATAAAGTGCTCAACAAAGAAGCCCGGATCAAAATTTTTATCAATAATTCGTGGTCCAAGATTTGACAGTGACCAGCTGCCGGCCGCGCCTGAAGCTACCGATTGCATGACTGTTGGTAGATCGAGTCCCGCTTTGTAACCATAGAGTAGAGCTTCACAGACCCCGATCATATTCGTGGCAATCAGAGTTTGATTGACCATTTTGGTGTGTTGTCCGGCACCGGCACCCCCCTGATGGACGATGGTTTGTCCCATGGCATCCCACATCGGTTGCAATGCTTCTACGACGTCTTGATCTCCACCGATCATGATCGATAGGGTGCCGTTCTTTGCACCGACATCACCGCCCGAAACAGGCGCATCAACACTTTGGACACCCTGCTGCTTGGCGGCGTCATAGATTTCAACGGCCAGCGAAGGTTCGCTGGTGGTCATATCGACTAGGATATTTCCTTCTTTACTTCCAGCCAAAGCTCCGTTTTCACCCAGAAAGACTGCCCGTACGTCGGCTGGAAAACCGACAATGGCAAAGATTACATCGCTGTTCTCAGCAACCGCTTTTGGACTGTCCACCCATTGAGCTCCTTTGTCGAGCAGGCCTTGAGCTTTTTCTTTAGAGCGGGTGTAGATAGTAGATTCAAACCCCTGGTCCATTAGATGCCCACACATGCTGGCACCCATCACGCCGGTTCCAATCCAGCCGATTTTGGTTGTTCCCGGTTCAATCGAGCTAACACTCATGTTGTTCTTTCCTTGTAGGTTATTTTTAATTCCGGTTTGGAGTATTTATTGAAAGTTATGGTTTGCTAGGTGCGATGCACGAGCTGAAAAAGCTAAGGCCTATTTTAGTGATTTCCCCAACGGTTTTCACGTCCTCGCCTGAAATAGAATTGTACTGGAAAACTACTTGAATATAGTTTCTTCAAAGTTACTTCCAGCGATGTTCCGGGCGGTTGAGAATCTCGCTGGCGATCATCGCTTCCCGGGCGCCACCCGGAGATTGGAGCAGGTCTCGAGCAGTGATAGCTGGACCACTTGTGCCTTTCGTAACTCCAACTTGAGACGGAGCGATAGGTTTGACCGACCGTTTGTCAGCCCCGGGAGTAAACTGTTTGAGATCGATAGGAGTATCTTTTGCTTGTTTGTTTTCCGTTTGATGCAAATCCTGTGCATTTTGTAAAGTGGCGGGGAAAGGCGATAAAGGTTCTGATTGTCCCTGTGGTAGCCCCATGGGAGCCCGTTTGTTGGGGGCCCGTTGTGGAACACGTCGTCGTTGCGGAGGTCCCTGCGGTTCCTGAGCCATCTGGTCCAGTCCCTCAAGGATTCCATCGATAATTGTTTTGATAAAACCAGCCATTACAAATTACTATTCCAGCGTTGACTCTTCCGCCACAGGCCCTTTGGCAAATGAAGTTCGCATCTCTGTATCCGCCTGAATATTGGTGATGCGATAGTAATCCATAATGCCTAAATTACCTGAGTTAAAGGCATCCGAAATAGCCATGGGCACTTCTGCTTTTGCTGAAATTAACTGCGCTTTACTTTCTTGGATCGAAGCTTCTTTTTCCTGCTCCGATGCCACTGCCATGGCTCGGCGTCCTTCAGCTTTAGCTCTGGCAACCTTGGTGTCAGCCTCGGCCTGATCAGCCTGTAGTTTCGCTCCGATATTACCACCGACATCAATATCTGCAATGTCGATGGAGACGATCTCAAAGGCAGTCTGCGAGTCTAGACGATCAGAAAGTACCTTTTTAGATATCACATCCGGGTTCTCCAGCACTTCTTTGTGAGAGGAGGCTGAACCGATGGCACTAATAATACCCTCACCAACACGAGCTGTAATTGTTTCTTCCGTGGCACCACCGACTAATTGTTGGAGGTTGGCTCGAACAGTCACTCGAGCTCGAACGTATAGCTCGATCCCGTCCTTCGCGACAGCGTCTAATTTTGCTTTGCCCGAATCAAGTGAAGGGCAATCGATTACTTTTGGATAGACACTGGTTTGAACGGCTTCGAGTACATTTCGACCTGCACGGTCAATCGCCATTGCCTCTTTAAATCCTAGGCTAACAATTTTTGCCTTGCGAGCTGCAATTAACGCTCGAATGACCAGTGGTACATTCCCACCGGCTAAGTGATGAGAATTTAATGCTGACAGCGTTACCCCTTCGTCTTCAGTCAAGTCCGCCTTGACGGCCATGATCTTGCTTTGAACGATCATCGAAACCGGAATTTTCTTAAAGGTCATACTGATCAGATCAACAAATCCAATTCCAGCACGAGTCAATTTACATTGAATATAGAGCTTGAAGTAGGATAGGAAAATGTAGAGAACCACCAAGAGGAAGACTATGGCAACAATCAGAGCTATCTCCGTTACTCCCAACTTGCCTTCCTGACCTAGCAAATAGTAATTCATTAGAAGTTTCACCTTCGAAGAGTTCAGAAAACACCCTCACTTTGTAGTTTGGGAACTTCATACCAAATATCGTTTTACCAAAATTCTACTTTGGTTTCATCTAATCTCACTAAAATCCAATCTGGTTAGTCTCCCAACGATTGTTCCAGATCATCTTCAAAAGTGGAATATTTAATCGCCGCTTCATTTGTTTTTGTGATAGCTTCTTTTCCCGGTGTTGTGCCATCAACTTGCATGACCAGAATGCGATTACTTTCAATACTGAGGACTTCTATAGCGGCACCCTCCTCAATAATCGTACCCGGACTAACCGCGTCATAGGTTTTGCCGTCAAGTTCAATTCGTCCGTTTGGCATCAAAGATGAGGTACTGACACCTCGTAAACCAACGAGGTGTTCCAGGGGCTTTGTGATTGCGGAGGCAGGATCTTCGTCCGTCGGGATGGCATTCTTTCCCATCGGTGTATAGGGCCAAACCTTAAGCGCCAGATATATCATTACTCCTATAACCACAACGGAGCTACAGAGAGTGGCCATACCGGCTGTTTCCCCCGCCTGATAGCCAAGGTAAGTTGCTCCGATAAAACACCCGACAGCTGCTATGCCTATCAGTCCACCAGACGGTATGAACAGCTCGAGAAAAATGAGAGCTGAACCGATTGTTATGAGAGCGATTGCCCAGATGATGTTTGGATCCATAGGATTAAGCTTAACCTTTAGGGTGACTTTGAAACAACGATGCGATTACCGGTTACCTCAATGACTTTGACCAGGGAGTTTGCACTGACCATTTCGCCATCACTCACGACATCATATACTTTGGATCCTAGTCTCGCTTTACCGGCGGGGGAAAGGCGCGTCGTCGTTTGTCCTGTTTTGCCAACCAGATGTTCCCAGTGAACCATTGCTTCGTTCCAACTGTTGCGCTGAGCCGCTGCCAAATCGTTGTTTTTCGGAGCTATTAGGCGGCCAATCCATGAGTCTCCAAGTAGCCGAATCGACATTTGATAAAGGATGACAGTGCCGACGATGGTTCCGACAATACCCAGAACTGAATTAGCAATCTGCTGGCGTTGGAAGGGGTTGGTTGGCAGTGAGAACGACTGCGCGGCAAGAATCAGCCCGAGCAATAGTGAACATGCTCCGCCAATCCCAAAGAGCCCAAATCCTGGTGTTACAAATAACTCGACACCTATGCAAATCACCCCGATAAGGATGAGTATTATTTCCAGAGCATCCACGGTGCCATTTAAATGACGTGCCCAAATGTGAAGTCCAAATCCGAGTAACGAAACCAATCCCGGGAACCCGAGTCCTGGTGCCGATAATTCAGCGATCAGGCCGTAAATTGCCATGGTTAATGTTGCCCACAGAAACCAGTTGCTATGGGCAACCTCGCTGAGGAATCCGCTTAAGCCTGTCGTGGTTTTGATTTCCACGTCAGACAGTTTGAGATCATAGTTCCCCAGTACCGCAGACAGATCACTGGCAATACCCTGTAAATGGCCAAGTGTTTGCAGGTCTTCCACATTGAAGTACCTGCGGTCGTTGAGGGAAATTCCACGTGTCCACTGGTCTTTGTCATCAAGACTCATGATCTGTTGAGGGCAAAAAGCCCGTGTTTCGCCAGTTTGGGCTCGAGTGAAGATGTGTAATTCACTGGTCGGTTCCAGACAGCGGTAGAAGAGGGACCATTCGCGTTCGGTAGTTTTTTCGAGTGCGATTAGCGTTTCCTGGATTTCGAACGTCAGTTCGCCGAGTTCAGTGCTATTTCCAAAGCCGCCAAGGGAGCCCTCAGGCCCTAAATAGATTTCGTCACAGGCCAGAGCCAGAATGCCAGCCGCTCCCCGTGCATGATCCTCAATATAGGCAACGGTTTTTATCTCTTCATAACGAAGGTCTGCTATCGTATTCGCAAGATTGATTAATTCGTCTGTGTGAGCCCCATCGCTTTGGAATTGGAAAATGATTAGGTTGTGCTCATCTGCGAGATTGTTAATCAGTATTTGTTTATCGCGAATGCGCGACGGGCTTTGAAGTTGGGCCATATCGATCACGACGGCATGAATCTCGCCAATCGGACCGGATGATTTGAGGAACCGGGTGGGAGCAATATTTAACTCGGCAGCTAATGTTGTATCATTGGTTGGAATGACCGAAATTGCGCTTTGTCGATTAAAAACTAGTTTATCCAGAGTCAGCACGTCGCCGGCGTTAGAGATCGCTGTAGAGGAATTTAGTTTTCCGTCATCGAAGAGTTCTTGTCGTTCTAAGCCAGTAGCAAAGAATGTACTTTCATCGGTGGTGACTTCGTGCAGAGCGACAGTAGGATCCAAAACGGCTTCGATAACAGAAGCTGGGAGATGCTTGTGAGCTTCTGCTACGCGTCGGTAGTCATCTTTCACCTCTGACGTTAGAAGTGATGTATTCGATTCGGGCCCACTAATGCTTGTTTCCGGACTGACGATCAGTTTGGAACAAGACAATACGGGGAGAATTACGTGGTCTGCATACTTTCCGTCGAGAATCGCAACAGGACGGCATCTTCGTGTAAGAGATGGTGAAGACAGATAGCTTTCCAGTGTGTTACAGGCACCAAAATCACTGCGTATGCGATTGTTCTCTGTGAGGGGAAGGAACCTTATAAGGAGCCAGGGCCGTTGGTTTTCAACTGTCGCCTTGCCGGCATTTTCGATAGCTGTGTCGAGTGCTCGCGTAATCGCACCGATGTTGTTGTTTTGAATCGGTAACTGGACTTCGATTAACACGGCGGTTTGTTGTTGATCCTGCTCCTGAGCAAGCAGGGGATTGTCTTCCACCACTAAAAGAACACTCAGAATGATGAAGATCGATCTGAGGGAGATATGGAGCCGCGGGATACCCTGAAGGTTTAACACTTTACTGAATCTATGCTCGAGAAATGAATGTAATACCCGAATAGGAATCGTAAACCCTACGCTTGAACCATTATATCAACAGTTAATCTTTACTTACCACCAAATTGCCCGATCAAAGGTTTAGCGTGGTTGTTGTGATGGATCGTTAGCCTGCCGGGTTGCCGGAGAACTAGGTGCCGCATTGACCACTTTTTTCCATCCGGACGGCAATTCAGGCTCGTAGAAATTTCGGTAAAAAGGATTTAGTTTTTCCAGCGTAGTTGCGAAGTTAATTTCACGCTGTTTGAAGTTAAATACCGTTCGTGAATGATTCTTGCCTTTTTCATAGCTGCGATCAAAAATGACCATTCCTTTGGGGAGAAAATCCTGATTGTCGATGATGATGTGAACTTTCTGATAGTTGCTGGCATCATGAATGGTCTTAGGATACGCCTCGAGCCAAATCTCGCCTTTCATATTCTGAGGTGTGATTGCTCGCATCCAAAATCGATTCGTAATATCCTGAGCATTACATCCAAACAGGAAAGGCAACGGTCCGTTGATGATGTTCTGGCCCTGAAGCTCTTTAGGTAATACTTGTTGGATGAGTCGCTCGTTGAGATAGTCATACTCAAAGATGCTCTTTCCATCACAGACCCAGTTTTCTCCATGTGCACCGGGGATTTCCTTATAAGTCGCTTTAGTTTGAGCCGTTGCTGGCTGGTAAGTAAGAACCTTTTCGACCTTGAATAGCCCTTTGTCCGGATCGGCAAATCGTATTTTGCCAGTGCTGAACGTTTTGAAGGTGTTTCGGGGGCCATAAACGGTGTCGAATTGCCATCGTTCGAAGTCGCTGCGATAGTGGTCAATTTTTTCGGTATGATTTTGCCAGTAAAGGAGAACACGTTGGATGTATTGCTCGTGCTTTTCGGAGAGTGGCAGGAAGGAAGGCGGTTGGACTCCCTGAGGAACTTGCTGGCGAACACCTTGAGGAGAGCTTATCCGAGTTTGATTACCTGTTGGTGTCGTGGCGGGTTGTTGCTGAGCAAAAACACCTTGCACAAGTGCAAGGAAGACAATGATTGCTTGAGAATATTTCATTACCCTGGAATCCATTCCCGGTCATGTTGACTTATGTGAATTGTGCTGGATTCTAGCAGGAATGATGATTTTAGGGCTATATGGATCCCGCTATTGCTTGGGAATGTTCGCACCTGCCTGATGAGCCCGGAGCGATTCGATCTTAGGCGGAATCAGAATGGTCCTGGAGGATCTTGTCGAGCAATGGTTTACCCTGAAGGTTGTCTTTGAGGATGTAGTCGGCGAGTTGGTGCCATTCGGACGACCCGACGACTCTCTTTTGACTGAACCATAGCGTTGGGCACCCTGCATTTTTTCCGGCCTCCAGATCAAAACGGTAGTCACCCGCCATTACCGCTTCGTGTGGTTGAATTCCCCAGATTCGACAGATCTGGTGCAGGGCCCAGGGATCAGGTTTGATGGGTCCTTCTTCTCGTCCGATCACGGGTGAGAATGTCACCGGTAGCATCTTCAGCATTTCCAGTGCAAACTCGTGTAGATTCCGTGTGACGATCGCCATCTTTAACCCCAGGGAGTCGGCATATTCGACGAATTCAGAAATGCCTGGAAATACAGTCGCTCTCTCCACGCCGATCTGTTCGTGTCGGCGTAGCACCTGATCACATTGCTGCCGGCGCGTTCCTGTATAAGATTCAATCGTTTCAAGAATCGGGGCGTTTTCAGGTAAGTTCAGATCAAGCCGCATCTGATCGAAATCCAGTTGGGAGTCGATCAACGTGCCGTCCATGTCAAAGATGATTCCTTTAATGGTCATTCAGAATCCCTAAGTGACCCCTTCGGAATTTTTAGGGATAGTTAGTCCCATATCCTTCATTAGGAATTGAATGTCGTCCCAGACATCACGTTTGCGACGAGGGTCACGTAGGAGATAGGCAGGATGGAAGGTGCAGAGTACTTTGATGCCGTTCTTATCAAAGAACTGTCCTCGCATCTGCCCGATAGGAGTTTTACATTCAAGGAACGAGTGGGTGGCGATAGCTCCCAGACAGACGATATATTCTGGCTGAATGATCTCCAGTTGTCGTTTAAGGAAGCCAGCACAATTTTGTTGTTCATCCGGCGTTGGATTCCTGTTCCCTGGTGGACGACATTTGATTGTGTTGAGAATGTATATCTCGTCACGAGTGAGGCCCATCGCCTCAATGATTTTATTAAGTAGCTTGCCAGCTCGTCCCACAAACGGTTCACCCTGTTTGTCCTCTTCCGCTCCAGGCGCTTCACCATAGAAGACTAAACGGGCGTTAGGATTGCCGACACCAAAGACGGTATTGGTGCGAGTGCCCGCTAGTTCAGCACAGGCAGTACAATCCGCCACCTCCTGGCAAACAGTGTCTAACTCACTTTGTTTCTTCGACGGCATGACGGCAGTTTCCCGGGAGATGTTTAAGGTGAGGCTTGGTGTTGGAGGGGAAGTAGGTGGTATTGGCTCGGCCGCGATTTCCACAGCATGGTCTTCCGCCTTCGTCCTATTATCGTCAGTCAGAATCTCATTCTTGGACTGCGATTCCGTGAGCAAACTATTTTGTTGTATGTTGGCGACTTGAGTTTGGAGGGAGCTTAGATCGGGTTGAGATGCGTTGGGAGTACGTATAGAAGTAATTCCGGAACGTTGTAAACTTTGTAATCGCTGTCGAACAGCCTTCGCAATGCGTGCGGCGTCAAAAGGTGCGGTTGTTGGCGATTCGTCGGTAGACATACGATAAATGGGAGATCTATTAAAAAGCAGCTAAAGGAATGTTGAATTATAACGATTTCACTGGAAATACCACCCGCTTCACGGTTCGCAGGCTTAATTCTAGGCCAATGAAAACGGGGATTATCGACGTTTTGTAAACGTCGAGATATCATTATAGCACTATGGCTTTACCTCAAGTTGTTATCATCGGTCGCCCTAATGTGGGCAAATCCAGCATTTTCAATTGGCTCGCCGGGCGGCGTTTAGCCATCGTGGATGATGTTGCGGGAGTTACACGCGATCGTATGACGCAACTTTTACGACACGATGAGCGTTTCTTCGAGTTAGTCGATACAGGTGGTATTGGGATTAACGACGTTGATGATCTGAGTGAAGAGATTGAAGAGCAGATTCGATTGGCGATGGATTCTGCTGATGTTATTCTTTTTGTCGTGGATACTCGAGACGGCCTGCTGCCTCTAGATCAGGAGGTTGCTCAGCGTCTTCGGTACATTGACAAACCCATTATCTGTGTTGCCAATAAGGCAGATGAATCAGAAATGGACGCCGATGCCGATGAATTCTACCGTCTTGGTCGAGGTAAGTTAATTCGTGTAAGTGCGATGCAGAATCGCAACAAAGAATTGTTGCTCGATATGATTGCTGAGCGTGTGCCACATCTCAGTGATGAAGATCTGATGGATGAAGATATCGAGCCGGGTGAAATGAAAATCGCATTGGTTGGTCGCCGGAATGTTGGTAAGAGCACATTTATTAACAGTTTGACCGAAGCCGAACGTATGATCGTTAGTGAAGTTGCTGGCACGACTCGGGATAGTGTTGACGTACGTTTTGAATTGGATGGTAAGTCGTTTGTGGCGATTGATACACCTGGTTTGCGTAAGCGAAAGAGTGTCCGGACCGACGTTGAGTTTTATAGTACCCACCGAGCGCAACGAAGTATTCGTCGAGCGGACATTGTGTTGATGTTCTTTGATGCGGCCCAACGTGTAAGTCAGGTGGATAAGCAACTGGTGAAATACGTCGAAGATAACTTCAAGCCTTGTATCTTCGTCGTGAACAAATGGGACCTCATGGTTGAGCATATGCCGACCGAGCGTTGGGCAAATTACCTTCGCGATACATTTCAAACTATGTCGCATGTTCCCATAGCTTTCATTACCGGTCAGACCGGAAAAAACATGAAGGCGTTATTAAATCACTCTCAGATGCTTTACAAGCAAACTCAAATGCGAGTTGGAACGGGCGAATTGAATCGATTGGTTCGTGATGCGATACGACATCACGCTCCACCCATTTTCAAAAACCGGCGCCCCAAGGTTTATTACTGCAGTCAGGTCAGTACACAACCTCCAACAATTGTCATGAAAGTCAATAATCCAAAAGCATTTGCACCGGACTATCGCAGGTATCTGCTGGGAGCCTTGCGAGATCAGCTGGATTTTGGCGAGGTGCCGATCAAACTTTATCTGCAGAAGCGGGAAAGTATGGACGAGCGTAACGAGATTGGAGTCATCGGTTAGTCGATACCAGACGAACGAGATACCTCGTCGATTCTCAGGGATGTAACCCATGGATAGTGACCTTACTGAATCAGCCTTAACCGCTGACCAAAATTCTTTGGCAGTCGTGGTCAAATTGTTGCGTCCCCACCAATGGGTAAAAAATTTACTCGTGTTTCTAGCTCCAATTCTTGGGCAAAAGATAGGCGATAGTGAGATTGCCCTTACTGGTGTATGGGCATTTCTTAGCCTCAGTTTTGTGGCCTCGGCGGTTTATGTTCTCAATGACCGTATGGACTTACAGGCGGATCGTTTGCATCCAACCAAGTGTCGTCGGCCGTTTGCCAGCGGGGCAGTGTCGCCTGGTCTGGCCCCCGTTATTATGATTGCGATGCTGGCCGCCGGATTTGGGACAGCTTATTTTTTGGTAGGTGACTCGTCGTATTGTTACGCTTTGGCAAGTTATTTTGCAGTGACGACTCTTTACACGTTTTGGTTGAAGCGGATTGTGATGGTCGATGCGCTCATTCTGGGCGGGCTTTTTACTTTGAGAATTGTGATGGGATCGGTCGCGACAGGAGTGGTCTCCAGTGTTTGGCTGCTGGCATTCTCAATGTTTATTTTTACAAGCATTGCATTCGGTAAGCGATTCAGTGAATTGTTTAAGTATCAGGATGTACCAGCAGATGATAAACGACTTGCTAGTCTTCGTCGTCGAGGTTACGAGCCAAGTGATATCCTGTTAGTGGAGATGATTGGGATTTGTACCGGCGTGATGGCTGTTTTGGTAATGGCGTTATACATGAATGCCGAAGCCGCTGCTCAACTATATGTCTACCCGCAGGCTTTGTGGGGTGTTGTTCTCGCCGTGTTGTACTGGGTCTGCAATTTCTGGATGATGGCTCATCGAGGTAAGGTGGCGGAAGACGCTGTGAAGTATATTGTTCTTGATCCATCTAGTTGGATTAGTGCCACAATAGTGGTGGTATGTATGCTAATTGCAATTTGGCCATTCTCTGGATAAAGGTTGGGTCTTGTGAACGAATTGGCTGCAACGAACACCGCTCAGAATTCGCTAAATTCGACTCGGCTTTCAGGATGGGGCAATCATCCCAAGCTTGACTGTCGAGTTTACTTCCAGCGACGCATCGAAGATCTGCAGGAACTATTGAGTACAGCTTCTTCGAGTCTGGTTGCACGTGGACTTGGACGTAGCTATGGAGATTCAGCGGTCAACAGTGACGGGGTGCTGCTGCAGAGAACTCGTGACAGATTCCTGTCGTTTGATGTTGATTCAGGTTGTATTACCTGTGAGGCGGGAGTTTCACTTGAAGAAATCATTCAAGTTGCCTTACCGAAAGGCTGGTTTTTACCAACGACTCCGGGGACTAAATTTGTAACGGTGGGTGGTGCGATTGCGGCCGACGTTCATGGAAAGAATCATCATCGTGATGGAACATGGGGACAATACGTTCGGCGATTTAGTTTGATGGTGGCCGAAGGTGCTATTTTAGAATGTTCGCCTCAGGATAATGCTGAAGTGTTTTGGGCAACTGTAGGGGGAATGGGCCTTACCGGAATTATTCTTGAGGCTACGATTCAGTTGACGCGAGTTCCTTCAGCCTATGTTGATGTGCACCAGCGACGTGCTGGAAATTTAGACGAACTGTTGGATCTTTTTTTGGAAACGGACGAACAATACAAATATAGCGTGGCCTGGATCGATTGCCTTAGTCAGGGAAGTAAATTAGGTAGATCTGTTTTGCTGTTAGGCAATGATGCATCAGCTGAATTGGTGCAGCATTCAGGAATACGGCAGCCGTTCGCCCTTCCCAGGAAGCGAAGTAAGTCAATTCCTATCCAACTACCAGGTCTCGCAATGAATCAACTTGCTGTCAAAGCTTTTAATGGCTTGTATTATCGCCGTCACGGTAACAAACAACTGCTGGTCGATTTCGATTCCTATTTTTATCCTCTTGATTCTGTACACCACTGGAATCGAATCTATGGTAAACGTGGATTTGTTCAGTATCAGGCTTTGTTTCCAAGAAAATGGTCTCAAGAAGCGATGACTCGTTTGCTGGAGATCATTTCTAAATCCGGTCAAGGATCTTTTCTAGCTGTTTTGAAAAGTAGCGGAGCGGCTAATCAGGGGGTTTTGTCCTACTTGTTTGAGGGCCATACGCTGGCATTAGACTTTCCTTACCGCGGTGAAAAGACAGATCGGCTATGTCGTCAACTGGATGAGGTGATGTTGGAATTTGATGGCAGAGTTTATCTGGCCAAAGACGCCTTGGTTTCTGCAGAAACGTTTGCTCAGATGTATCCCCGGTTGGAAGAATTTAAGAGAATTAAGAAGCGACTTGATCCTGAAACATTGTTTAGATCACACCAATCTGATCGGGTTGGAATTACTTGTGCACCTTAAGAGGTGTTAGACCATGGCAAAGCAAAAAACGCATACTGAACGTAAACACGAGCGAGCCCAACAGCGTAAACTGCAGCGGAAACAAAACCGGCGGCAAGGTGATTCAGACGCTAAAGGGCAAGACGATATTCCGCTGGTGAATGTGCGACTTGCTGTTTCAGCCGTCCTGGCATTGCTGACAGTCGTTTTGGCTCTTAAGGCATTCGAGTTTCCTATTCCAAATGCCGACGAACCAACGGTTGTTAATTTGTCGGGAGCTGGTATCGATGATGCCAATATCTTTTTCACGTATGCAAAAAACGTAGCAGCAGGACATGGAGCCGTCTATTATTCCGGCGGCGAGCCTGTGGAAGGATATTCGTCCACCTTGTTTATGATGCTTTGTGTAATAGGAATGCTTGTTACTGAAAACATCGAGTTCTTTGTGTTATTAGTCAATGCGATTTTTATGTGTGGCGTGTTAATCTCATTGCAGCTTTTTCTGCATGGACTGGCGAAAGAGTCGCTGCCGGAAGATACACAGATTACTAAACGCGAGTTGTTGGTCGTTAATTGGGCAGCTAGTGCGTTGTTATGGTCCTGGGTGGTTGTGAGTCCGGCCTATGTCATTTGGGTGACGGTGACGTTGATGGATGTTGGACTATGGGCCTTTATTTTTGTTTCAGGATCATTGGCAGTTGTTCGTAAAGCCCTTAGGCCGCAATCCTCCTCCCGTTCGATAAACCTGTGGATGTTGTTGTTGTTGCTGACTCGCCCTGAAGCATTCTATTTGTGTCTTGTCTGGTTGTTCGTGATTGTTGTCACGCGAGTGAAGCAGGGGAGCAGTGTCATCATGGCGACAAAATCGATCCAAGGATCGATACTTTATTACTTGGCTGTTGTTGGTGTAATCACCGCGTGGCGTTATTTATATTTTGGTTATCCGTTTCCAAATACTTATTATGCGAAGGTTTCGTCGGACTTTTTTTATAACGTAAAGCTTGGTGTCGGCTATCTGCTTGAATTCCTGAAAGCGGAGCCCTGGGCAGGAGCAGCGTTGCTCATGAACACCGTCGTCGTGATACAGACATTCCGAGTTCCCTGGAGTGCAGAACAACCTGTAGGTTCTAAACCTATCGCGATTATTTCCTTGATCACGTTGCTTGCTTGTCTCGCGCCGATTTTGACCGGTGGTGACCATTTCAATTACTTTCGTTTTTTCCAGCCCTACTGGCCACTGATGGCCTTGGCTCCTCTGTATTACTTTCGAAAGTATTTTCTCATTGAATCCCTGCCAACCATGCGAAAGCCACTCCGAGTAGGGTTTTCGACAGTTGCACTGATGGGGACGATGTTGCTTGCTCAGGCTCCACCTTGGTCAGTCCTTCTGCAAACGAATGGGATTGTGCAACCAACACTGGCAAATGAATTCCAGCTGGCTTTAGGAGGAAGGCAACTTGGTGAAATGCTTAATGCCTGGAATGCGGAAGTGAAGTTGCAAAACGATGGAAAACAGGAGACATTTAGTTTAGGAACTCTGACAACCGGTGGTATTGGTTACACCTATGAGGGTCCCGTTTTGGATATGCTTGGCTTAAATAATGTCAAGATGGCTCATCGTCAGGGGGATCGCAAAGGGAATAAGAACCACGCAGCATTCAATAAAGACATCTTCTTTGCTCAGTCGCCAGATCTGTTTGCTCCGAGAAGCCAAAATAAAATAATTCAAACTCGAAACGACGTATTTCCATTTAATGTGGGTAACGAGTTTTGGGTCACGGCCTTGAAAGGTCTAGAGAAGGATCCGCGGTTCCTTGGCCAGTATGCTCCAATTGAGCTGACGCAGCGTGAAGAGGACGGTAGCTTGGTACGGCGTTGCACTGTTTGGGTGAAAAAATCACTGCTTGCCACGATTCTTAACAAAGAAATCAATCACTTTTCGGTGACAGTGTTTCCTGAAGCATCGCCTTAAAGCTCAAGCTAACGGTGATGTTAGGTTATACCTTTGGTGGTACTCCGAGGCTTTTGCCTCCGTCGATAGCGATATCAGTGCCGGTCACAAATCGTGCTTCATCGCTAGCGAGGTAAAGTATCGCTGCCGCAACTTCTTCAACATCGATCATGCGACCTTCTGCCTGTGCGATTGGGCTCGCAGCGATGGTCGCTTTGTAAGCAGCGTCAAAGTCGCCAGTGGATGCAAGGTCACTCAGCATCATTCGTGTGTTACCCACCGGACCCGGGCAAACAGTATTTACGCGGATTCTATCTTTACTGTGGCAAAGAGCCAGACTCTTGGTAAAGGCAATCAGGGCCCCTTTACTGGTGCTGTAAACAGGATCATGAGCTCTGGGGAGGATGCCGGCATTACTAGACAGATTGATAATGGATCCACCTGTCGGTTGCATATAGGGAATGGCATGTTTGCAGCACAGGAAGGCTCCCTTAAGATTTATCCCCATTACGTGGTCCCATTCCTCTTCAGAAACATCTGGGATTTGTTTGAGTAGGCCAACCCCTGCGTTGTTGACAAGAATGTCAAGATTTCCGGAAGGGGATACCGCCTGTTCCATTAAACCGACGACATCTGATTCATCAGTCACATCACATGGGCGTTGGAAAATACCTAGCTCAGCATATAGTGCGTCATTTTCTTCATTGGTAACGATGTCTCCACAGTATACGTCGGCACCGGCTTGGGCCAGTGCGATCGCTGTGGCTTGCCCAATACCGTAGGAACCCCCGGTTACAACAGCAACTTTACCTTCCAAATCCATGTGGTTCGTACTTTCTAATCGGTGAGTGTGACATTAGGCCAGGGTCATGTGAGTTATTGTCCACCCCCTTCAGGGATGGGCCAATTCCAACCACAAGTATAACCGCCATCAACGTAGATCGTTTGGCCTGTCAGAAATGCAGAGGCATCGGATGCAAGAAACAGAGCGGTTCCGACCATGTCCTCTGGAGTTCCTAGTCGACGTTGAGGCGTATTCGTTTTACCCCACTTTTGCATCGGTTCAAGTGACCATAGTTTTTGTGTTAAATCGGTAAGGATAAATCCAGGGGCTAATCCATTAACTCGAACACCGTGCTCACCCCATTCCAGTGCATGTCCTTTAGTCATATGCCCAAGGGCTGATTTGCTCATTGCATAGGGAAGAACGTTCTTAAGAGGGCGTAAAGTGTTGAGCGATTCAATATTGATAATCGCTCCGGATTTTTGTTCGATCATTACCTTGCCTGCGCTACAGGACATTTGATAGGCACCTTTGAGATTGATATTCATCACAAAGTCATAATCCTCTTCGGTGATTTCAAGGCTTGGTTTTCGGCGGTTTACCCCGGCCACGTTCACGAGTGTATCGAGACGCCCATATTTTTCCAGAACCAGTTGAATCAATGCACCGATGTCATCTGATTTGGAAACATCACAGACGACAGGAATGACTTCGTGGATAGCTCCCGCTTCGGCAATTTCGCTGACCGTTGAGTGTAGTGAGTCGGCCTCCCGTCCAGTGACAACGGTATGTGCTCCGCGGACGGCGAATCCCTGAGCAATGGCTTTCCCAATTCCACGGCTACCACCGGAAATAATGACAATCTGATCGGCGACGGAAAACAACGGGTCGGACATGTTGAGTACCTAATGAGTTATGTGCAGATAAATAATAAATGCTCGAGACAGACGAATCTACCTCGAGCATCAGTTAGTCGGTATGGATTTTAGACCAGCCTATTTTTGGAACAGCTGGGGGGTACTCAGGCTGGATCCATTAGGTGTCGGAACTGAAGTGCCTGCCGGAATAATTGGTCGCAGGAAATTGATGACATCAGCCTGCTGGCGAATGTCGTCGAATTTCACTGTCATAGCGCTATGGGTTTTACGTTCGGATAAGTAACTAACCAATTCCTCACGGACATCATCGATTGATTCAACTACGGGGACGGTATGCCCGGTACACCTCATGATGATATATTTTCCCCCGACAGCGACGATTCCAGAAAGCTCACCTTTTTTAAGACGAAATGCCTCTTCTTCGACAATGGGTTGACCACCATGTTTGCGAATCGGAGGTACTTTTCCCTGATTAGCACGGGAAACAGGTTCGATCGAATACTGTTCTGCTAATTGGCCGAAGAAATAGTCGTTGGAATTGTTATTGGCAAGATCCCATACCATGTTAGCTTGCCGTTGCGTGTTGAGTACGATGGCCATGACTTCTACACGTCGACCATAGTTGGATTCAAATCCGCGTTGCAGGTCTTCTTCACCGATTTTAGCAGCTTCACTAACGAGCTTTTTCAGGGCAGCAGAAGGCCAAACAACATCTTTGACATAAATGTCGACCGTAACATCATCTTTGCTAGTGACAGCCTTGAGCCATTCTTTAACGTCCGGTTGCCCAGCCTCATCGAGGTAGCCGCGTGAATCAGCCGCTCGTTTGATTTCGGTCAAAATGTCTTCCTGGGCGACTTCTTTGTTCTGAGCTGTCAGGGCGAGAGAAAGTAGCTTGCGATTGATTTCACCTTCGAGGACATCCACCCCGTATCGCGTAATACATTCTTCAGCCAATTCACGCACGGTGATTTTCTGTCCATTAAGGATTGCAACAACACCCGGGTGAGATTCTTTCAGGCTGGTGTCTTCGTAAACAGATTGAATTTTGGCTTCGGCTTGAAGTCGTTGGAATATACGACCAGCAGCGGTTTCCAAATTCTGTTCTCGAATCTTATCTCGCAATCGAGCTTCAGCATCTGCTTTGAATTGAGGGGCGATGTAGGTTGAGGGAATTCGTTTTTCACACTTCATTAAAATGTACTGATTGGCAATTTTGACGAATTCCGAAATTTCACCTTCTTTGAGGCTAAAGGCCTCTGCCTCCAGACTTGGATCACCCACATGCTTTCCGATGGGTGGGATAAGCCCGCGAGCACTGGCGCTAGCCTGATCTTCCGAATGTTCTTTGGCTAGCGTGCCAAATTGTTCCGGATCCGCTAAGGCCTGCTTTCGTAATTCCGTAATCGTGTTGAGGTCCGGGTGGGCGATGATGCGAACTTTGACTTTTGGGCCGAATTCAGATTCATATGCCTTGGTTAATTGTTCAGGTGAAACTTCAATTTCTCGCGAAGCAAGTTGTCGCAGGGCAAGATTAATCCACATGTGTTCATTGCGATATTGATCCGGAGCGATATGTCGCTCCTGTTGTAGCATCGTTAGCCAACGATCAACGGACATGCCAAATTTTTTGGCCATGCGTTCAATTTCACGATCCAGCTGTTCCTCGCTGATATCGATTTGGTGTTTTTCGCAAGCTTGTTTGATGAGTCGTTTGTTGAGGTAACCCTCGAGCGTTTCTTTGCCATAACGATCCAGGCAAGCCTGAGCCAGTTCGTTACGAGAAACATTTTCGCCATTAACCTGAGCAACGACTTTCAGCGTTTTCGTTTCAGTAACAGAACTTGTAGTCCTCGTCGTAATGGCCGCCTGCGAGACTCGACCGGTAGCTGAGGAAGCTTTTGGGGTAGTAGCCTGGGCTTCCGCCGACTGGTTGGTCGTTGGCTGGGGAGCCTCCGTAGTACGTTGAACAGGGGCAGCTGTCTGCGGGGCACGAAATTGGGTTGGCTTCTGCTGAGCATCAACTTGTTCCGGAGCAGTCCAGTACAGTCTTGCAACGTAGGTAACTGCCAGTATTCCTATGGCAGTCATGCTTAGAATGAACTTTCGCAGTGAGCGAGGTTGTTCGGTAAGCTTTAGTTTTTCTTTCGTACCCGTTTGGCTTTCGCTGCCACTCATCGGATGCTCCTTAACCAATCAATTCCATTTGATCGTCAAGGGACTACAATGGCCCCTCCAACCCCGGAATTCCAAGCATGATCTATATTTCCTGCATGGATATAGGCGCGCAAACAGCCCCCAAGGTGCGATGAGTATAGAGGGTAATAGAAAAACAGGTCAAGACAGCTTTCCTACTTATTTGGGGTCAGCGTTGAGGGAAGGCTAAGGTGATCAACCGGTTGGGGACACTATGGAACGAGGACGATTTTACCTGCAATGGACCCCTCTTTCCCAAGCGTGTTGTCTTCCTGAAGTTGATGTGCATTGGCTGCCTCTGAAAGGGGAAGAGTACGGCTTATTTGAGCTTTCAATGAACCATCCGCGAGCCACTTATTAATATCATTGGCACAGGCTCGTAATTCATCAGCTGATGCCTTGAACATGACAAAGCCGAAGAGTTGAAGACATTTGACATAGAATGGGCCAACAGGAAATTCAGGACGAGCGTCTCGGCCGGCCATGATCACAATTCGTCCGCGTTCTTTCATGACGGAAACAATGCCTTCCATATTCGGTTCTCGCAATGTTTCCCAAAAGACGTCGACGCCTTGGGGAGCTGCTTTTAGAATTGCTTCCAACTCGTTTTCTGTTTTGTAGTTAATCACAGTGTCTGCACCTAACTCACGACATCTTACAGCTTTTTCATCAGAGCCCGCTGTGGCAATAACGTGAGCACCCGCTCGTTTAGCCATCTGTAAGACCATTGCACCAACGCCACCAGTACCACCATGGACAAAAATAGTCTCACCAGCCTGTATTTTGGCATCCCTGAATAGTCCTAAGTGAGCAGTGACTCCGACAAGTGAACAGGCAGCGGCAGCATCGTCGGAAACGCCGTCGGGCGTAGGGTAAAGCCACTCTTCATCAATGCTGCAGTATTCGGCAAAGGTGCCCTGTCGACCAAGTAATCCCTGATTCGTTCCCCAAACGCGATCGCCAATTTGAAAACGAGTTCCCTTTTCGCCGACAGATTCGACAGTCCCGGCTAGGTCGCAGCCGACCACAAACGGGGTTGGCAATTCCCAATAATTCGCCCCGTTGCGAATGTACGTGTCGACCGGATTGAGGGAAACAGCACCGACTTTTACCAAAACCTGCCTGCCTGTTGCGGCCGGCTTTTCAATGTCTCCGTATTGGATGTTTTGGGATGGTCCACATTCGGTGATATAAGCGGCTTTCATCGTCATTGGGTTGCTTTCAGTCTTGGATAGGATTGTATTGATTGTTAGATAATAGAGTATTGTACAAAAGAAGAGTGTGCTCGTTAGATAGTTGCGGCTATGGTAGGTCTATTCGCTTTCGAATTGTCTTTTGCATTGGATATTTGATAAATAATGACTGTCGATGCGTTAAGTTTCTATTTGTGAACCGCAGGAAGATTGGATCCATGATGACCTCTATTGATCTCCAACTACTGGTAGATAGTGTTCGGCAAGCCGGGACTGAAGGGAAAATTTCAGATTCTGCGGTTGTCAATTTGTGCCATTGGATAACTTCTGCTGAGTATGCCAACTATCTACCAGCCATACTCGCGCATATTCAAAGTGAACGTTGGCAGGAATTGGATGATGCTTTCTGGAAAGTTCTGGAATTCGGTACGGGGGGACGGCGTGGGCGAATGTATCCGTTTGGTTCAAACACGATCAATGAACGTACGATTGGCGAAAGTGCTCAAGGCCTGGCGAATTATGTTCGGTCTCAATTCGGTTCCGAGTCATTGACATGTGCAATCGCCTATGACACGCGCCACCGATCAAGAGAATTTGCCGAGCTTTGCAGTGGGATCATGGCGGCCAATGGCTTTCATGTTTACATGCTCGATGATTATCGCGCGACACCCCAGCTGTCGTTTCTGATTCGGCAAAAGAAATGTCACTGTGGGATCATGGTGACAGCCAGTCATAATCCCCCTTCGGATAATGCCGTGAAAGTGTACTGGTCGACAGGAGGGCAGATTTTACCGCCTCACGATCAAGCGATTATTCAGGAAGTGATGGAAAATGTGAAAGAGATTAAATCAGTCGCGTTCGAAACGGCACTGAATGAAGGCCATCTTTCTATTTGTACGGATGAAATCGATGAATCTTTTCAACAAACAGTGGTAGCGTTAAGTCAGCCTGGCCCCAAAGAACTGAAGTTGGTTTATTCACCGTTGCATGGTGTTGGTGGCAATGTAATCCCGGATTTGCTAGAGGCAGCAGGTTTTGAAGATGTTTTTGTTTTTCCAGACCATGCTCAACCCGATCCGGATTTTACGAATGTAGCAGGACAAGTATCGAATCCGGAGAACTTCGAAGTCTACCAACCCATTATTGAATTCGCCCAGGAACGATCGGCGGATGTTGTCATCGTGACGGATCCGGATGCCGATCGACTAGGCTGTGCAGCACCGGTGAGTTTCAAAGACGAGGCAGAATGGAAGATCTTCAATGGTAATCAGTTGTGTGCGATGTTGGGAGCTTATCGATTAGAGTCACTTCAGCAAGCTGGGCAGCTTACTGACCAAAGCTTTCAGATTACGACCTTGGTGACTACGCGGATGCTCGAGCGAATAGGAGAGAGTTTTGGAGTGTTAACTCGGGGAGATTTGTTGGTTGGGTTTAAATGGATCGCAGGAGCGATTGATGAAGGAGGTCCAGATCACTTTGTTTACGGAACTGAAGAATCTCATGGCTTCATGATCAGCGATTACTGTCGTGACAAAGATGGAGCCGTTGCCTCGATGCTGTTGGCAGAATTAGCGGCACGACTCAAAGCGGATGGAAGGACGCTGCACGACTTTTTGGAGTCTTTGTACTGGCAGTATGGATACCATCTGGAAAATCTCACCACGGTCTACATGGAAGGCAGCGAAGGCATGGGGCGCATGATGCGTCTGATGGATTATTTCAGAGCGGCCATGCCCGCCAAACTGGGAGGGCTGAAGGTTCAAAGGAAACGCGATTATTTGACTCATACAATCACTTGTTGTGATGGGCAGAAGAGTGAACTGGCAGGGCCGACAGATAACCTAATCTTTTTTGATTTGGATCGGGAAGGAAGCTATGTAGGTATTCGACCATCAGGGACGGAACCCAAATTGAAGATTTATCTGTTCGGGTATGAACCGGCAGAGTACTTAGCGGATTTGGAAGTAACCCGAGAAGCAATGAGTATCCTATTAGCTGCTATCGAGTCGGATATCCGGGTGATTGTAGAGCAGATTACCTGAAAATGACTAATCATGATCGCTGTTTAGATTAAAAACCAGGAATCCAACAAGTCGTGCCAGTAAAACATAACCTATCCAAACCAAAGCTCCGCCCAGCATTGCCAGAATTAAGCTCTTCTTGGCTAACAGGCTAATTCCCGTCACATGGATGATCACTACGATCAGCGCGGAAAATAAGAACTTGGTGATTAGATCACCCTGATATTGAAGCCTCTTGGCCAATGTATTCGAAAGTGGACGCATAACGCTTCCTGAAGCCAAGATGTTCATCACGAAGAAAGGGAAAAGAATAACAGAGGTGATGGAGCTCAAGATCGCGGGAAGGAATGGTTCCGCGAAAATCAGATTAAGTAACGAAAATAGAATCCCTGCCGGAATGAGAGAATAAATAATTCCGCAAAACACAATCAATGCATCTGAAAAAGCATTCACGATGGAAAATGCAGGCCAATAGGAGATGGGCATGTCTCCTACAGTCGTTTGCCGGAGAATATTCATCAGTGTTGGCAGCCCTGTAAGATTGATGAACATAAACATGGTCAAAGCTGCAACGAATAAAAGTACTCCTCCCACCGCTTTAATGGAAGATGCAGGAGACTGGAGAGCTTCCTTTAAATCAATTTCTTCCGCGACTTCAGTTTTAGAGGTCGGTTTTGTGTCTTGGGAAGAGGTGGCGGCAGAATTGGAGTTGTCCGTAAAGGTATTTAGCGATAGGGAAAAAAAAGCTGCTGTAAACGCGTAGCCAATGGTTAACAAGGTAATTCGAGCCAGAGTAGTTGGACTAGCGAATAATTGAGTCATCGAGTTGAGCCAGTGATTATTGTTTTTACTCGACGCTTGTTCCTGCTCGTTTTTCTCGGCTTGTTGCTGGCGAGCGCGTTCAAGTATTTTTCGACTGGTGGCATATTCATCACGCTGAAGCTTCTCCCTCATATCTGGGATTTCACTTAGGACCTGCTTGGAAGATGCGGGTGTTTGGGTGTTACTGAGTTCTTCGAGTTCATCCCGGACCGCTCTTTTTATAGGTTCGGGTATTTTCACCGGCGCAACGACTGTATGCATTTTGAAACAGTCAGGGCACTTTTTCTGCGAGCCGACGTCTTCAGGCGTTGCTGTAATACCTGTCCCACAGACATTACACTCGATCTGCCATTCGATGACAGTCTTGTAAATGGTTTCCTTTTTGGGGTTGGGTTGGTTCTTGGAAAGCACAGCGACCCGTGTTTCCCTGCCGATAAACTGATGGGAAACTTTGGCAACCCGTTCTGGTCGGGGAAGTGGTGTTCTTAGTTCAACCGTTACAGGTTGGTTGCATTTTTCACATTGCACCGTTTGTCCGACATCTTGTTGATAGACAATCAGCTGTGATTGACAGGCTGGGCAGAGCATTCCCCAGCGTATAACTAATTCATACTTAACCTCTGAGGTTGTCTCGGCCATTTCGGCTGAAATGGAATTAATTGGCTGCCAGGGTTGAACTGGAATCGACTGAGCTTCTCCTACGGCTTCAAGTTCAATGATCTCTTCGTCCTCTTCAGCCGGACTGTCGGGAAGAGCAGGCTCTACGGGTATCGCCTGAATGGGGGACTGGGGTGGAGACGTGGATGCAGGTTTGGGTTCTAAAGGAATGGGGGAGGGGGATTTCAGCGCCTCATTTTTCCGAGCTCTGGATTCTTTCTCCCCTTTGAACGGTAGCGATTCAACTTCCGGAGCAAGGTTTAGTTCATTGCCTTGATTAGCTGGGGAAGTCTGAAGGAATTGTTCAGTATCCGATTCGGGGTTTGGACTGTTTTTATGCGTTGGATTTGATGTTTGTGTTGCAGGGGGATTTGAAGTCCTGATCGTCCTGTTTTGCTTGTCAGGAGTGGGGACAGGAATTGATTCGAGACACGTTTCACAAAGGATCTCTTCACCGATTTGTTGTTGGGAGGCATACAGTGTTTTGCTACAGAGCGGGCAGGTCACCATAATGGAACCAGACCGTGTTTGGTTTACGGAGGTAGCCATTGGGGAGGCGGCATTACCAACTTTCGACGGTAAACGCATCGTTTGACCGCACTCGCTGCAAGGTTGCCGATTTCCCGCAAACTCCACGGGTAATTGATGATTAGCACGACAATGCGGGCATTGAAAGTCGAGCATGTTTTCAGACATGAGACATTCCCCCGCGGATAGAGTCAAACCAAGTTCCTGTTTACCATTGCTGCTGGTTTTCTTAGCAAGCACGGTCATCGAGGCATTGGAGTTTAGGCATCTTCCATTACTTCGGCTTCTCTGGTTTTTGCAGCCTCGTTGACCTTTTCTTCATAGTTGTTAGTCAACTTCTGAATTTCCTCTTTGAGTGAATCCCGATCGTCTTCGGTGAGACCTTTATCTTTCTCCCCCTGCTCCGCAGCTTTGTTCCCGTCACGTCGTACATTGCGGATAGAAACTTTTGTCTCCTCGGCCAGTTCCTTAATACGGGTGACCATCTTTTTACGGACTTCCCCAGAGAGCGCTGGCACGTTGATTCGAATCACGCGTCCATCGCCCTGCGGGTTATATCCCAGATCACTAGCGACGATGGCTTTTTCGATATCTTTGATCACACTTGGGTCGTAAGGACGTATCACAATCTGTTGTGGTTCGGGGCAACCGACGTTGGCGAGTTGTTTGAGAGGAGTTTGAGAGCCGTAGCATTCGACTCTGATCGAGTCCACTAAGCCGGGGTTAGCCCGACCGGTTCGGATACCTGCGAGATTATTTCGCAGGTGCTCCAAGGCTTTGTCCATTCTCTCTTCGGTATCTAGTAGTATTTCGTCGTACATCGTATTTTTCAGCTATCTAAAGATTTGCTTGAGTCAGTGTGAATTCGTTACCAGCATTATCAGCGTTTCAAAGTGCCATGTAAAGTTTAGCCAATATAAGTCCCCAGTGTTTCGCCCTGAACGGCACGTTCAATGTTTCCATTGACCTTGTAATTGAATACCAGAATAGGCATTTTGTTTTCCATACAGTGGGTGATTGCCGTGCTGTCCATGACCTGGAGTCCCTGATTACGCACTGTTTCAAAACTCAGTTCCGGATAGAACACGGCGTGTGGATTTTTCTCCGGATCTTCACTATAAACACCATCGACACGAGTTGCTTTGAGTAAGATGTCCGCTTCCAGTTCAAGTGCTCGTTGAGCAGCAGCGGTGTCGGTCGTCACAAACGGGCTTCCGATTCCAGCTGCGATGATGACTACCCGTCCTTTTTCTAAGTGTCTTTTCGCTCGGCGGCGGATGTAAGGTTCTGCCACCCCATCCATACGAATGGCAGACATAACGCGTGTTTGTGACCCCAGTGATTCGAGGGCATCCTGTAGAGCTAGAGCATTAATAACGGTTGCTAGCATCCCCATGTAGTGAGCAGTGGCTTCGTGGATACTAACATTCTTCTCTTTGAATTGAGCACCACGGAGGATATTACCGCCTCCACAGACGATTGCAATTTCGCAACCCAGTCGCCCGGCCTGACTGATCTGGCGCGAGATTCCCGCCACTTCCTGCATACTGATTCCCCGTTCACCCGCTCGGGCCAGGCTTTCGCCGGAGAGTTTTAGAACGACGCGCTTATATTTAGGCGAGAGGGCATTTTCTTGGTCTGACATCCGTGTGGCCTTGTAACTTTATGAGGTATTGCGAATTCCGGTAGGGAACTATAAAAAAGCTTATCGCAAAAAGTAAGCCCCGATTTTACTCGGGGCTTATTTTTTGTGCGAACACTTATGGGTTATTCTTCAGAAGCTTCGGTATCGTCACCGAGTTCCCAGTGAACGAATTGTTTCAGAGTTAAGCCAGTCGTGCTAGCATATTCGCCAACCGTTTCTTTATTCTCAGCTTTGACGTATTCCTGTGAAGTCAAAACTCTTTCAGCAAAAAAGTTCCGCATGCGACCGTCGACCATCTTATCAACGATGTTTTCTGGCTTGCCTTCAGCTAAAGCCGCTTCTCGCAGGATGTTACGTTCGTTTTCAACAATATCGGCTGGTAAATCTTCGGGGCTAAGACCGGCAGGACGCATGGCAGCGATGTGTTGGCTGATACCACGAGCGGCTTCATCATCACTTCCGTCAGCGGCTAATAATACTCCGGAAACAGTACCGGCGTTGTGACTGTATCCACCGCAGCCTCCCTCCAGGCGAATCATTCTACCGATATTGAACACTTCGCGGATACGGTTGAACAAGTCGTTTTTTACATCTCCCAGAGTCACGCCTGGCTGACTTGGACTGTCTAGAGCTAAGAGGGAATCTGCATCTGAAATGCTTGGGTTAGTAGCTAACGCCTCAGCCAGGTCGTTCGCGTACTGAACGAATTCTTCGTTGGTGGTTACAGGAGCACTTTCGCACTTAAGTTCCACCATGGCACCCGAGTCTTTATCCAGACCAATGTATAGTCCAAAGCGACCAAACGCGGTTGCTCTTCCGGCTCGTTTTTCGAATACCTGAGCACCACGTTCACGCAGCCACTGTACGGCCGCTTCCTGGTTTCCATCGCATTCAGTAAGAGCCTTCTTGCAATCCATCATTGGAAGGCCGGTTTTTTCTCGAAGTTCTTTAACTGCAGCGGCAGTAACTGCCATGACAGATCTCCTTCAAAAGTAGTTGGTAAACGTTGTGTTTGTATTAAAGACTCCTGCTTAAGGCGGCCAGTTAACAAGACCGTTTGTTTTGAAACTCAAGCGGGAGCTGACATAGGGTTGCAAAAACTGGGGCGAGTCTTCGATAAAGACTTACCCCAGTTTTTGAAAATTACTCTTCAGCCGGTGCTTCAGGAGTAGCTTCTTCAGCTGGTGCTTCCGCAGTAGCTTCTTCAACTGGTGCTTCCGCAGTAGCTTCTTCAGCCGGTGCTTCCGCAGTAGCTTCTTCAGCCGGTGCTTCCGCAGTAGCTTCTTCAGCCGGTGCTTCCGCAGTAGCTTCTTCAGCCGGTGCTTCCGACGCGACTGCTTCAGTAGCAGGTTGAACAGCAGGTGTAGCAGCCGGAGTGGCTTCAACAGCAGGTGCATCATCAGCAGGGGGAGCCATTCCGGTTTTACCCTCGATGATAGCATCTGCGAGGTGCTTGAAGATCAACTCGATACTCCTCAGACCGTCGTCGTTACCGGGGATTGGTAGGTCAACAGAATCAGGATCGCAATCAGTATCAATCAGAGCGATTGTGGCGAGGCCCAATGCCTTTGCTTCGCGAATTGCATTCTTCTCTTTATTAGGATCCACGACGACAAGGCATTCAGGCATGCGATTCATCGTTCGAATACCGTTCAGGTTACGGTACATCTTGCGGAATTCACGGTTCAGTGAAGACTGCATCTTCTTAGAGTATTGGTTGATTTCATCGCTTGCTCGCAATGCTTCCAGTTCTTCCAGACGACTAAGTCGGTTACGGATCGTTCGGAAGTTGGTGAGTGTACCACCAAGCCATCGTTCTGAGATGAAAGGCATACCACAGCGGCTAGCTTCACGTTCAATGATGCCGCTCGCCTGACGTTTAGTACCTGCAAACAGGATCAAACTGCCACCTTCAGCAACTCGCTTGAGATATTTCTTAGCTCGCAGTAAACCGCGGACGGTTTCGCGAATATCCATCACGTGGATTTGGTTCTTTTTTGCGTAGATGTATGGGGCCATCTTCGGATTCCAGCGACTTGTGCGGTGACCGAAGTGCACTCCTGCGGTGATGAGGTCTTTGACCAGATTCTCAGCCATCTTTATATCCCTTCTTTATCTTGGATTCAGGCGATAACACGGACGGTCTATGGCTTTAAGACCTTTCAGGCATAAACCTGAACCGTATTACAGGGGTTCCCTTAACCTGATAACCAAAAGGTATTGATTACTCGATTAATCCCAGTTTCCTATGAACCAGAGAAAACTAACGGAGTAATCCCTAAATTTACACGCGGTCTCCGGTTCGGTCAATTGACCAAACCGGAAAGGAGTTGCTAAATCCACAACGCATTGTGAGCCCAAGCAGCTTGTACAAGGGACAATCTAGGTAAAACCAATCGTATTGCCAGATACTGCGGACTTCGTGAACTTCTTATTTACGTGAGAAAACCGCCCCATCGGGGGACACTAGATACTTGACCATGGCCAACCATCAATCCACAATGGCTTGTTTGTGCAAGTATTTTAGGGGAAGTCTTATCAGGATAACTGGTTTGGCGTGCACACCCCTAACTTTTATCAAGCTAGTACTAGAGGGAGAATCACTGTGCCGGGCACCTGTGTGATTGGTTTGCAGTGGGGCGATGAGGCTAAAGGAAAACTCGTCGACCTATTAACTCCGAATTTCGATATCGTTTGCCGCTATCAGGGTGGGTCCAATGCCGGACATACCGTGGTAACTGGTGATAAAGTTTATAAGCTGCACCTTATTCCCAGTGGAATTCTCAATCCGGATACGATGAACATCATCGCTCCTGGAGTGGTGCTGAATCCAGGTACGATCATCCAAGAGCTCGAAGGTCTCCATGCCAAAGGGATCTCGGCTGACAATCTGATGATTAGCGAACGAGTTCACGTAGTCTTCCCATGGCATATTGCTGAAGACCGCGCATTAAATGCTAAGAAGGTTAAAGGCGAATCGATTGGTACAACGCTTCGAGGGATTGGTCCCTGCTACCGTGACAAAGTAGGACGTTCGTTTGCCATTCGTCTGGCAGATATGCTACGGCATGACTTTGCTGATCGCGTGACGTCAATTGTGGAGGCTAAAAACGGTATGCTGGCCCCGATTGCCGGTGACGAATTTGAGCCACTGGACGCAGCGGCGATTATTGAAGAGTACTGCGGCTATGCTGAAGTTTTACGCCCATTCGTAGCAGACACCACTAACTACCTGCTCGACGCGGTTGATGACTCCAAGTCGATCCTGTTTGAAGGTGCTCAAGGTTCTTTGCTTGATATCGACCATGGTACATTTCCGTTTGTGACGAGTTCAAACTCATCCGGAGTAGGAATCTCGTCAGGTTCTGGTGTGCCAGCACGGTCGATTAATAAAGTGATCGGTGTGATCAAGGCTTACAGCACTCGCGTTGGTGGAGGTCCGTTCCCAACAGAGCAAGAAAACGAAATTGGTCAACAAATCCGTGATCTGGGTAATGAATATGGGACGACTACCGGTCGTCCGCGACGTTGTGGCTGGTTTGATGCAGTCGCTGTTCGCTATACTGCCCGGCTAAGTGGTGTCAGTGCACTTTCACTTATGATGATGGACGTGGTCTCAATGCTTCCCGAAGTGAAAATATGTGTGGCTTATGAACTGGATGGTGAAACCATCACTCACTTCCCTAGTGATGCTGATGATCTTCGTCGCGTACAACCAATCTATGAGACCTTTGAAGGTTGGAACACAGATCTTACTCAGGCAACCAGTTACGATGAATTTCCAGCAGCTGCAAAGGCCTATATTGACCGCGTGAGCGAATTGATAGGTGTGCCAGTTGAGGTAGCATCCGTTGGTCCTGACCGTGCCCAGACTATTGTCTTAGCAGATTCAGTTAAGGCTTTGGCAGGTCTAACCTAGTTGGCAGCTCGCTGGTTGGCGGATTTCCCCATCTTGGTATTTATAGGGGTATGAAGCTAAATGCAGACCTGCGGTAATTTTCGTAGTGTTGAAGTTTGGATCGTTGGTTAGACGTATTCATTAGCATGAGTCCGGATGAGTGCTTGCTGCTCTCTCGCTAGGATAGTCCTCGAAATTATCTCCAGCAAAGCCTAGCTTGGAAGGCCTTTGGGGGGATTTTCCGCTCGGACACCAAAATCAACTTTTGGTACATTCCCCTCGTATCGGCTGGTATGCCCTTGAGTTATCCTTTGAATCTGAAGGATAATACCGCTAATGTGAGTGAGAGTTCCTTTGCTTTGTGTTCGCCTAAATCCCTTTTGATCAACTTTATGTCGACCAGTATTCCAGAACCATCTCCTGCTAAAGCCAGCGATTCCGACAGCGACCGGCAACCGAATATGCCTCGGCATATTGCGATTATTATGGATGGTAACGGTCGCTGGGCTCAGCGACGCGAATTGCCACGGATTGAAGGCCATCGTAATGGTGTTTGCAGTGTCCGCCGCACAGTGGAGGAATGTGCTCGGCTTGATATCGAACAGTTAACTCTCTTTTGCCTTTCCAGTGAAAACTGGAAGCGTCCATCTCACGAACTCGATTTCCTTATGCATCTCCTCGAACAATACATGATAGAAGAACGGGCTTTGCTGCTGGAGCAGGGAATACGGGTTCAGGTTATTGGAAGACGGGAAGGGATTCCTGATCGTGTTCTCAATGAGATTAATAAAACGATCGGGATTACGTCTGAGAACAAAGGAACGACGCTTTGTCTGGCAATCAATTACGGCGGTCGAGGTGAAATATCCGATGCCGTTCAGAAGATAGCCCGGCGAATAGAAATCGGCGAACTTTCAGCAGATCAGGTTGACGAAAATTTGATTGCTGAGAATCTCTACACATCCGGTATGCCGGATCCCGACTTATTGATCCGTACCAGCGGTGAAATGCGTATCAGTAACTTTCTTTTGTGGCAGATCAGCTATTCAGAATTGTGGGTGACAGATAAATGTTGGCCAGAGTTTGAAGAGAGTGATTTACATCAGGCCATCGAGGTTTTCGCATCCCGAAATCGTCGCTTTGGTGGACTTACGTCATTAACATAATGAGGACACAACGGTGCTACACAAACGACTTGCAGCCTCGGCTGTTATTCTGACTGCCCTTGGTATTCTTCTGCATTTTGATTTTCATCACCCGCTGATGGGTGTGGGAGGCTTACTGCTGTTGCCGCTTCTGCTGGTGATTGCGTTAATGGCGACGACCGAGCTTGGCGAGATGCTCATCCAAGGAGGTCTCGAACTACGGCTTAAACATGTTTTGTTCAGTGTGGCCTTGGTCCATGGTCTGACATTCATTCCCTCATTAATGGATGCTTTTGGTTCCTTGGGCTATCCAGAGGATTGCCCAGTCGGTCGAGTTGGGTGGATTGGTGTGGGGTCCGTGTTAGCAATGTGCTGGCTGTTCTTTGTCGAAATGAAACACTTCAAGGAACCTGGCGGGGCTATTCAACGTTTGGCTAATGGGATGCTGGTCGTGGGGTATACTGGCACAGCGATGAGCTTTCTAACTGTCTTACGCACATTACAGATTAGTGGAACTGATTACGATTCTGCCTGGGGAATGTGTGCAATCATTTCCGTTATCGTAATTACGAAATGTGGAGACAGCGGGGCATACTTTACCGGGAAATCCGTAGGTAAGCATAAGATGTCTCCGATTCTTAGTCCGAAGAAAACGATCGAGGGTGCCATTGGTGCATTTGTCTGTGGTATGGGGGCAGCCATTGTATTTGGGAAATGGGTAGTACCGGCCATTCTGGCGATGGTTGCTGATGGTGTTGGTGATGGTGCGGAAACTTCAGCGATGGTGGGGCCTCTGTGGGCATGGGCGCTTTATGGCCTGGTGATTACTGCTGCCGGTATGGTTGGGGACCTAGCCGAGTCACTGATTAAGCGTGATTCACAAGTTAAGGATTCCAGTTCCTGGGTGCCTGGGCTGGGAGGAGTTCTCGATATCATGGACTCTATTACCTTCTCCCTCGTCCCCGCCTATTTGTTCTGGGTTTCAAACTGGCTGACAGGTAGCTAAAGATTTACTTTGGAAGTTATCTCGTAAGAGAGCTCTTTAATCTTCTGAGAACCGGATTTCATTATTTGGGACTGGAATAATCGGTATAAACGGTACGCGGGGTGACTTTCACGCTATATTTCGTTGGCAGAATTCATGCAAAAAGTATAGGGCTTGAGGTATAGTTAACAATCGCAGGGACAGTTGGGCTACTACCGCCCCCTATTCAAAATACTTTTCAGTTTTATTCTATGATCGAAGCCACTCTTCCGTTTCCTAGACAACAAGATCTGCTCGCTCTTTTCGGGGCCAAAGATCAACATCTGCGCCTGCTGCGGGATCAGTTGCGCGTCAACGTAACTCATGGTGACGGTGCACTCGTTGTTCGTGGTGATGAGGACAATGTTCATAAGGCGACGGACATCCTTGAACAATTGAAGGACATTGTTCAGCGAAGTGGTGAGTTATCGTTTGACGAAGCGAAGCGAGTAGTAGACCGGGTTACCGGTGTGTTTGGCGAATATATGGATACTGAAATAGATGTGATGACAGCCAGTCAGCCGATCGTTCCGCGGACGGCAGGGCAGGCTAGATATATCAGTGCCATTCGACAGAACGATCTCGTCTTTGCACTGGGGCCTGCTGGAACAGGTAAGACATTTTTAGCAGTTGCTTTGGCCGTCGAAGCTCTAAAGCACAATCAGATTCGCAAGATTGTTTTAGTGCGTCCTGCGGTGGAGGCTGGCGAGAGTCTGGGATTCCTGCCGGGAGATATGCATGCCAAGATTAATCCATATTTGCGGCCGCTGTTAGATTCATTGCACAGCATGATCGATTTCGATGTGATCCAACAATACATGGAGAAGGACGTCATTGAAGTGGTGCCCTTGGCATACATGCGTGGGCGGACGCTTGATGAAGCCTTCATTATTCTGGATGAAGCTCAGAATGCGACCATTAGTCAGATGAAGATGTTCCTGACTCGAATGGGAGCGAAATCAAAAATTGTCGTCTCCGGTGACGGTACGCAAGTCGACCTGCCGCTCAATATAAAAAGTGGTTTGCTGGATGCAACGCGTAGGTTGGCAAAGATCAATGGGGTGGCGACTGTGCGACTTGATGTTTCTGATATTGTTCGTCATCGCCTCGTCCAGGAAATCGTCGACGCCTATGAACCCATCGATAATCGGGATGGAAAGGCGAATAGGAAATAAGTAACGACCATGGCTAGCGGTTCTTCCAGAAAATCTCGATCGACTCGGGCTGATGCTTTTCAGCTTTCCAACCGACAGCTGCGCGAAGATGTGAAGGAGTCTTTACGTAATGGGAAAAACTGGGGGCATCTTCTTTTAAGTTTGGTTGCGGCCCTGTTGATGTGGGGTATTACTCAGGGCTGGACAACTCCTTTTCAATATCGCATCGGTTTTATCCCCCAACGAGATATTGTGGCCGCAGTTTCTTTTGAGGTTGAAGATGAGATTGGTACGGTCGTGCAGCAGCGTCGTGCTGAAGCAGAAACGCTTTGTATTTATGAAAACGACACGTATCAGCTTGTTAAGCAACAGGAAAATATAACGCTGGCTGTTGATGATTTGCTCGCAGCAGAATCATGGGAAACAGCGCCCATGGAACACTGGGGAAAATTTCTGGTAATAGATAAAGCAACGGCAGTCGATGAAGAAGCGAGCCTAGAACTTGATGTGCTGGAGCAATCTAAAGGTGATTACGACCGGTTCTGTCTGCTGCTGGCTGAAGAATCGACTCGAGAAAATTTCAAAGCTGCTCTCGATAAGGTTTATCAGCCTTGGATTGAAAGTGGAGTTTTGGACACGTTAGGGCACTCAGAAGAAGAGGGACGACTGGATTCTATTCAGATTAATGGTGAAAACAACACAACGGGTGTAATTGTTGATGTGTCTGGTGTCAGACAAAGCGAGATTGCTCGTACACTCTCCGACAGGTTGGCAGAGGCCTTACAGCAAATGAATCTGGAAGCTTCTGATGCCGAGTTTCTTATCGAGAAAGTGGAAAACTGGATTCGCGATGCTGGTATTCCGGCAACGTTGACAATTAATAATGCCCTCAGCGTGAAGCGGCGGCAGAACGAACGTGAAAGCGTACCTCCGCAGTTTAGAAATTATCAACCCGGCCAAAAGCTGGCTAGTGTGGGTGAGCCCTTGCAGGCTGCAGAAATCGCGTTGCTTCGGGAAGAATACGAAGCTCGCTATAACACGCAGATGTTGGAAATAAGCCGACTTCTCGGGTTTAGCGTCGCCAGCTTCGGAATGTTCCTCGCTGGTTTTCTGTTATGCGGTGTTTATTTGGCTGTCTACGAAAGAAAAGTCGTCAGTGATACTGCGAGCTTGATTCGCTTGCTGGCGTTATCAACGATTGTGGTACTTTTAGCAACGGCTACAGCGAATGATACCTGGCGAGCTGAACTGATTCCATTGTCGATGTATGCCATGATTCTTACGATTTCATTTCGACGGGAGTCCGCCTTGCTGGTGGCTTCGGCGATTTCAATTGTGGTGGCGGTGGCCAACGGAAACTCATTGCCGGGGTTTATTATCGTCTTTTCAGCAGTCGCTGCATCCTGCCTGCTGATGGGACGTGTTCGATCGCGTTTGAGGTTGATTACGGTGGGGTTTGGGGCTGGAGTAATTACTTTGGCGACGACGCTTGGAATCAGTACTTTAGCAGGCCAGACGTTTGGCTCCACGGGCCTTGAATTCTGGGACCAGTTACTCAATCGAGATGCGTCTGAGGTGAATTATGTCACCAATCTTATTCAGGGTGCCGGGTGGTACGGAATTTGTGTTGTGCTAGCCGGATTCTTTATGACCGGTTTATTGCCGATTATTGAATGGATCTTTGGCGTACAGACCGATATCAGCTTGCTGGAGCTTGGAGATCCGGCTCATCCGTTGTTACAGGAATTAAAGAATCGTGCTCCGGGGACGTTTACGCATTCGCTTAATGTGGGGATGTTGTCAGAACCGGCAGCTGAAGCCATAGGGGCTAACGGATTATTGTGTCGTGTGGGGGCTTACTTTCACGACATCGGGAAAATGTTCAAACCTGAGTATTTTGCTGAAAACCAGGAAGAGAATCGCCACGAACAATTGCTTCCGTCGATGAGCCGTCTCGTGATTATTTCTCATGTTAAAGACGGAGCGGACCTTGGCCGTAAACACCATTTGCCGTCGTCCTTTGTCGACCTGATCGAACAACACCATGGTACGACGCTCGTCGAGTATTTCTATCATCAGGCGAAGACTTCCGAGACAGACGTTAAAGAATCAGACTACCGATATCCCGGGCCTAAGCCCCAGTCTCGTGAAGCTGCTGTTATGATGCTTGCTGACGCGGTTGAAAGTGCCAGTCGCACACTTGATGAACCGGCACCAGCTCGCGTTGAACACCTGGTGAATGAACTTGCGATGAAACGTTTGCTTGATGGTCAGTTCGATGAATGTGGGCTGACGTTGTCGGAATTGCGGACTGTTCAGCAATCGTTAGTGAAGTCCTTGCTGGCATTGCTGCACAAGCGTGTTGAGTATCCTGAAGATACTGAAACGAAAAAACTGACCCACGTAGGATAAGGGATAATCGACCCACCGAATTTGTCTAATGACGTGCGGAACATTATGGAGCCAACGCAGTGTTCTCAGTTTTGATCACCAACGAACAGTCCAGTTATGAAGTAGCTGCAGATCGTATCGAACTGGCCGTGAAGCAGGTTGTTGAAGAGGCGGGAATTGTCACTGGTGATGTTAGTATCGCTGTTGTCGACGACCCGACGATCCATGAACTCAACATTCAATATTTAAACCATGACTATCCAACAGACGTCATCAGTTTCGTCCTAGAACATGCGGAGGAGCACCTCGAGGGTGAGATTATTGTCAGTGTCGACACGGCTGTGGAATTGGCAAAGGACTACGGTTGGGATTGGCAGAACGAATTTTTGCTTTATGTAATTCACGGTTGTCTCCATCTCGTTGGATATGACGATAAAAATCCGGAAGCAAAAGTAGTCATGCAGGAAGCGGAACGGCGTCATTTAAAGATGTTTAATATTGAACATCGGATTGAGCCGGCGGAATAATTGCTTCTTTAAAAGTGATTCTTTTTCGGTATCTCTCGTATAATGACACCGACGTAAAATGACACTTTCTTTTGCAAGGCGTTTAGTATCGTGCTTTCTGTAAGCACATTAGTACTTTTATCTTGGGTGGCAACTCTTCTAGTTGCCATTGGCGCGATAGGTTCGAAGATCTTCGATGACTATTCCCGCTCAGAATTAAAACAGTATTGTCGGCAGCATGGTAACGTCGAATTTTTTAATTTAGTCCGAGACCGTTATCAAAATATCTCGCTGGCTTCTGAAACCTTAGTCGCCATTGCCGGCAGTGTTGCCGTGGTGAGTTTGGCATTAACAGTGATCACTGATTCGGTAACAGGCGTTGGACAAGCTCAGCCAGGAATGATTCAAGGACTGCTTGAAGTTGGAATGCCAGATGGAAACGGCGAGTTTGTCTCCTCTCAGGTGTGGACCTCGGTGGTTACGATTGCGATTAGTCTGTTGTTGTTAGGGGTTTGGCTTCCGCGTGCACTCGTATCCGTTTGGTCTTCTCATATCATCTACCATACGTGGAGATTTTGGTTAGCTATCACATGGTTGATGACCCCGTTTACACTCGGTGTCCGTTTGGTCGGCGGTTTGGCCTGGCGACTTTCAGGACGAGAGCGAAAGAACGATGACGAAGAAGCTTTGGAAGATGAAATTCGGTCTATCGTGACAGCCGGCATGCGGGACGGCCTGCTTGAAGAAGACGAGTGGGATATGATCGAAGGTGTGATGGAACTGGATAATGTCGATGTTCGAGACATTATGACTCCACGCAATGAAATCGATGCGCTCCAACTCGATTCGGATTGGTCTGACGTCCTTGAATTGTTTGAACGGGTGCGTCGAACTCGAATCCCTGTCTATGATCAATCACTCGATAACTGTGTGGGTATTCTCTACGTCAAAGACTTACTCACCGTGTTTGCTAAGCCGGGGGGGGCTGAAATAACTACCGTGCAGGAACTTCTGCGGCCTGCTGAGTTTGTGCCGGCGTCGAAAGCGGTGGACGCCTTACTTCGAGGATTTCAAAAGGATCGAATTCATTTGGCATTGGTTGTCGACGAATTTAATGCGGTGGTTGGATTGGTAACCATCGAGGATGCGTTAGAAGAGATCGTGGGAGAAATCATTGATGAAGATGATGATTTGCCAGAGGAGATCTTTGTGTTGCCGGATCGGTGTTTTGAAGCATTAGGCAAAGCACATATTGATGCCATCAACGGGATGTTGGGAATGCAGTTGCCTGAAAGTGATGAAGTTGATACTGTCGCCGGTTTGGTGATTCACCAGCTGGGGTATATACCGGAAGTTGGTCAGCAGATTGAGATTGCTGGCACGTATATTACGGTGATTCAAGCTACGAAACGACGTATAGAACGAGTCCGTTTGAAAATGGTAAACGAAGCTTGATTTTGGCTGGTTTGGGGTGATTTGAGACCATGGCAAGTGAAAAGACCGATGCGATTATGATCCGCATTGTTGATTTCAGCGAATCGAGCTGTATTGCCACGATGTTTACTCGGGATTTCGGCAAAATCGGAGTGATGGTGAAGGGTGCCCGGCGCCCTAAAAGTCCATTTGAGTCTGCTATTGACCTCCTAACCGAATCTCGAATAGTCTTCATCCACAAATCCTCGGATTCCCTGGATTTACTGACTGAAGCAAAGCTGTCGCGGCGTTTTCGTGCGGCGACACGCAGTTTGCCTCACTTGTATGCAGGTTATTACCTAGCCGAATTACTGGATGCACTAACTCATGTTGGAGATCCACACCCGGATCTTTATGAGTTAGCTCGGGAGACGGTGATTCAATTGGATGAATTACACGATCCACTAAGTCTGGTTATTCGCTTTGAACTAAACCTGCTTCGATTGCTTGGCCAAAAACCATCTTTCGAAAATTGCACGTTGTGTGGTGGAGAAATTCCACCACAGCCGCGAGTGCCATTCGGACAATTGTCCGGCGGCGTTTTGTGTGGCAAGTGTCGTGTGGGGCAGTCACGTGTGATCAGTCTGTCCTGGGGAGTACTGGAAGCTATGAGATTATTTTCGGTTTGCGATACCCCCTTGCCAGCGGTCGATCCAATGGTGTTGGGAGAGCTTCGCGGAGTCCTTAATAACTATATGGCGAATATAATGGGCCGCCGTCCACGTATGCAAAAACTGCTAGGCATGCTGGGACGCCCCACCACGATTAGAGATGATGCATTGAGTTTGCTACGGAAGGCAGAGGCTCAGGTATCGATACAACAAGACGCAAGTAAGACTGACGAAACGGACAAGGATGTCCTTAATGAATCAACGTTTTCACAAAATAACTAATCTGTCGAAGAGACTAGCCGCCGGAATCGTTCTGGTTGTGTTGTCAACGGTCGGATGTAAGTCGGGCGAGAAGGTTACCGGCGACCAATTACTTGGTCCCGGGAACCAGTATGGCGCCAGTTGGAATGGTAGTCAGGACGAATACGAGAAAGTTCGTCATGTGAAGCCAAAGCTCGTAGCGTCTACTCCGACAGAAAAACGCAAAACCGTTGAAGAACGGTTTCTTGATGGATTAACTCAGTCCGATCCGGAAATCCAAAAGGCGAAGCGGTATTTCTTTGAAGCGGAAAGTATTTACAACGATGCCGTGCGCCTCAGGCAGACCGCCAACGGTAGTAATTCTCAGATGCGGCAAGCCGGCGAATTATTCCTGCAGGCAGGTCGGCGATATCAGCAAGCAGCGGAGTATTGGACGGATTCTGCTTTGCACGAAGACGCCCAATTTATGGCTGCTGAATGTTTCTTCTACATCAATTACTACAAACATGCCAATGTGCTTTATAAGGCAATGCTGAAGGAATATCCCAATACTCGTCACCTTGATAAAATTCAAAAGAAACGATTTCAAATCGCGAAATATTGGATCGAAGAAGATTTTAAAGACAAACAAGGCTTCTTTGACTTCAATTTAACCGACAAGTCGATGCCATTTAATTCGCGCTTCACGGAAGCCATAGCGACTCTCGATAATCTTCGACATCAGGATCCAACAAGTGAAATGGCTGACGATGCCACGATGCTAGTTGCTGATTCCTACTTTCAACGTGAACAGTATGAGAAGGCTCATATTACCCTGGATGATCTGGTGAAGGTCTTTCCGGAAAGTGAGCATCAATTTATTGCGAACTACATGATGGTGCAGTGTAAGTTCCTGCTCTATCGCGGCCCGGATTATTCGGGTGTCTATTTGGATGAAGGGGAAAAGCAGATTCGGGATATCCGTCGTCAATTCCCAGTAGATTCTCGCCAATATGCAGAACAGTTAGATAACTTTTCCCGTCAATTCCGCTATATGCAGGCAGAGCGTCAATGGTGGGTGGCGCAGTTTTATGAAGGCAAAGAAGAATTTGGGGCTGCAAAATATTATTATCAGAAGCTGGCTCAGAATTTTCCGGATACCCCTTTTGCTAGTCGCTCGTTTACCCGCTATAACGATCTCAAAGGTTACCCCGACCGACCAGAAACGCCGGTGAAATGGTTAGTTGATCTGTTCCCTGAAAATGATAAAGTCAAACCTCTCATTGCAAATGAGATGAGCGGTGGCCTCAGATAGTGTTCTCAGTTTTTGATTTCAGCTTAGCAAAGGAGGGGAGAAGCATGGCAATCAAAGTTCGGTTTGTATTTACATCAACCTGCCTGCTCTCTGTCTTACTTGCTGGCTGTACAGGCTACCAACTAGGAAATCAAAATCTGTTTCGACCTGACATACGAACGGTTCATGTGCCGATTGTTCAGTCGGAAAGTTTTCGCCGTGGGCTCGGTGAACGATTGACCGAATTGATGGTGAAAGAAATTGAACTGCGAACACCCTATAAAGTAGTGGATGCCAGCCAGGCCGACAGTATCTTTCAAGCTCGCATTGTGGATGAACACAAACGTGTAATTGCGGAGAATCAGTTTGATGAAGCGCGGGATATTGAAACGCAGATGATTGTCGAGGTTTCCTGGCTCGATCGACAGGGTCAGCAATTGATTCAACGTACAGAGATCCCGCTCGACGAAGGGATCTATATCGCTCAATCGGCATCATTTGTACCTGAAGGAGGTCAGTCACTGATCACGGCCCAACAGGAAGTTATGCAGAAACTGTCATCCCAGATTGTCGCTCAGATGGAGCTTCCTTGGTAACCAAGCGCCTCGCCTATTGGGTTCATGTAATTCTCTGATCATAATGGCGAGTATGACTAATAAGATAAGAAGCGACGGCTGGACTCTACGCACGAGGCGTCTTTCCTTTGGATCCCTCCCGGTGATCATGGGGATTGTGAATGTGACGCCGGACAGTTTTTCAGATGGTGGTAAATTCTTCGATCCACAGGCTGCTGTCGATCATGGTTTGCAACTAGTACGTGACGGGGCTGGCATTTTAGATGTTGGTGGCGAAAGCACGAGGCCGTATTCTGCTCCGGTGCCAGTTCAGGATGAGCTTGCTCGAGTCATGCCGGTCATTGAAAAGCTGGTCGCCTCGACAGACGTGCCGATCTCGATCGATACGTCGAAATCTATTGTGGCTCGTGAAGCGGTAGCGGCTGGCGCCGAAATTATTAACGATGTAACGGGTCTTGAAGGCGATCCCGAGATGCTTTCGGTGGCTAAAGAGGCCCAAGCTGGAATTTGCGCTATGCATATGCAAGGCACACCCCAGACGATGCAGGACGCCCCAATCTATGAGGATGTCCTCGAAGATATCTTCCGATATTTACAAGCTCGGCGTGATGCCTTGCTGACTGCGGGAATTGATCGGGAACGCATTTGTTTGGATCCGGGAATTGGTTTTGGTAAGACACACGCCCATAACTTGCAGTTGCTGCAGTCCAGCGATCGCTTTCATCAGTTGGGATGCCCCGTTTTAGTGGGACATTCTCGTAAAGGCTTTATCGCCCATCTGCTGGATGATCGAGAGTGTGAACGCATGAGTGGAACGGTCGGAGCAGCACTCGGATTGGCTACGCAGGGTATCCAGATCATTCGAGTTCACGATGTGGCGGAATTGAATCGGGCATTGATTCTTTTTCAGCAGACATTCCCGGACGGGAAATTGAGCCGTTGACGCTTGTGCCTGTTTGAATGAGAATTCGAAGAGAGAGAGTTTAGTGCCGGCGTTTCAGAATTTATGTCGCTGAGTGCGTCTTAGGAACCAACCAACTTCAATCACTCACCACTGAGGAAGGTAGATTATTATGTCGACTCCTGAACAGGATCTGGCTCAGTATTGTCGAGACGTTGCAGAAAACGCTCGCCAAGCATCTTCCCAATTACAACTCTGTTCCGGCCAATTGAAAAATCACTGGCTTCATGAAAGTGCATTAGCACTTCGCAGTGGAGTGTCATCCATTCTGGAAGCGAATGCCAAAGATATTCAAAAGGCACCCGAATACGGTCTGACCGATGCTCAGATTGATCGGCTTGTACTGAATGAGGAGCGAGTCGCCGGGATTGCAACGGCCTTGGAGCAAATTGCGATGCTTCCTGATCCGGTCGGGCAAACCATCGAAGGGTCGGTACGTCCTAATGGATTAGAGATCAATAAAATACGGGTCCCTCTGGGAGTCGTGTTCTTTATCTATGAGTCGCGCCCGAACGTCACGGCTGATGCAGCCGCGATTTGTTTGAAGAGTGGTAATGCTGTTATTCTTCGTGGTGGTAAGGAAGCTGCATATTCCAGCAGGGCGATTGTCGACATTCTGATGCAAGTTGCCACCCAGGTGGGGATTCCTGAACACGCCGTACAGCTTGTAGCTACCACCGATCGCGAAGCGGTTGGCCATTTCCTTCAACTGGACGAATTTATTGATGTGGCGATTCCTCGCGGGGGCGAAGGTTTAATTCGACGAGTATCTGCCGAAGCTACCATGCCTGTGATTAAGCACTTTGATGGTAATTGTCATGTTTACATCGACAAAGATGCCTGCCTGGAAATGGCAACAGCGATTGCCGTGAATGCGAAATGTCAGCGAATGGGGGTTTGTAATGCCTGTGAGTCACTGGTGATTCATCGTGCGATTGCGGAACCAGCCCTGCAACAAGTGGTGGGGGCATTGATTGAGCAGGGCGTTGCCATTCATGGTGATGAAATGACTTGTGGCGTGCTAGAGTCTGCTATTCCAGCAACTGAGGAAGACTATGGGACGGAGTATCTTGGCCCGGCGATTTCCGTCAGAGTGGTAGATGATGTTGATAGTGCAATCGAACACATAAATCGTTATAGTTCTCGTCATACTGAAGCGATCGTCACTTCCAATATTGTGACTGCGCGGAAGTTTGTCGCTGCTATCGATAGTGCAGCTGTCATGATTAATGCCAGCACTCGATTTAACGATGGCGGAGAATTTGGACTGGGTGCTGAAATTGGGATCAGTACGGATAAGTTCCATGCTCGTGGGCCTTGCGGCTTGGAAGAGTTAACCAGTTATAAGTACATTGTGACTGGCAATGGCCAGATCCGAAACTGACCGTTTGACAGGTTTGGTTTTGCCAGGGATGGATTTATATGCAGGATGCAGTGAGACCAAAAGATAAGCCATTGAATTATGAAGTCTCCGGAGGACTTAGCCGGATCTTTGCGGAAACAGCTGAAAGCTTGTCTGCTCTTTGGAGTGAACAATTTGGTGTCGAAGTGGATCTGGGATTGGAACCTGGGAAAGTTCGAACCTTTCGTCAGTTTGCTTATGCCCAGCAACCCCCTTTCAACCTGGCGCAAATTCGTAATCGTACCGATCATACCAGCTGGTGGTTGGCCATTCCGTCGTCCTCGGCTTCAGTACTTTTAGACCTGTTGTTAGGCTCCAAGCGTGTCGATTGGGAGCCTCTGGCTCGATCACTCAATAGTGTCGAAACGGAGATTCTCATGTCACTTCTGCAGCAGGTGTATGAGTCGTTGGAGGCTCATTGGCGACCGGTAACCGAATTAAACTTGTCGGTCTTTCAGTGGTATCATGAATTGTCTGAGGTCGAAGTTGACCTGCAGGATTTGCTCGATGTGGAGATGGTTTGTTTAAAATGGCGACTTACCATCGGGCAACATCAGTCGCATTTAAGTATGTGTTTGCCAGTCAATTTCATCCTCGCCTGGTCGAAGAAACTAGTGCAGCATCACTACGGTGAATTACCCTTAGAGCCTCATCATCAAGCCACAGTTCAGCTAGAGGTGGAATCGATTAATCTGGCAGATCTTCAGGTTGGTGCAGTGTTCGAAACCGGCCATTCATTGGATAGCCCGCTTACGCTGGAACTTTCAAACGGTGACCTTCATCAGGTCAAACTAGGGGCTCAGGAAGGAATGAAGGCGATTCAAATCGTCGAGTAGAACGGATGGATGTTCGGCTCCGGTTTAGACACTTGAAGATTTAAGTGGAGGAAGAGCCTGCTCCAGCACACCCCGACTACGTGGCAATAGTAATAAACCTTCAAAGATCATCCAAACCTGTAAGCAAAGCGTCGCTATACCGATCGAACCGAGCAGATAGTTTGGGTTTTCGTTGCCTGAAGCCAACCAACCGGTCTCTCCGTTAAACAACTGCCAGGTTAAGGCCCAGGCGGGCATGATTAGCATAATCGCCATCGGAATGGCCGCAAACCAGATTGGTTTATTACGACGCCAGAGGTAGAAGACGATGACCATGAATGCGAGGCCTGCTAGTAACTGATTGGTAGCTCCGAAGAGTGGCCATAGTAAAAGTCCTCCCGTCCCCATTGCTCCGGATGGCCCCGGAACCATTGCCATAGCACCTCCCAAAATGACGGCCAGGCCGGTTGCACAGAATTTATTACTCAATTGTCGAATACGGATCGTGGTTCCGATTTCCTGAACGACATAGCGTTGAAGGCGAGTCGCGGTGTCCAGAGTCGTGGCGGCAAAGCTGGCAACGAGCACGGCAACAATTCCGGTGGCCATTTCGATTGAAATGCCGAGGGTATGAATGAAATTTGCACCTCCGTCGACAAAGGCTGCTACCTTTTGGGCCAAACCAAAACCTGCCCAGGAGCCATTCACATCATACTTTGTGTGCCAGGCTTCGAGGCCAGTGAGCACGCTTCCGTCCGATTCTACTCCCATCCCAACCCCGGCACAGCAGGCGAGAATTACAATCACGGCTAGAGCTCCTTCGAGTAGCATCGCACCATAACCGACGTATTGAGCATCAGCCTCGGATTCCAATTGTTTACTGGACGTACCACTACTTACTAAGCAGTGGAATCCACTAACCGCACCGCAGGCAATCGTGATGAAAAGGAATGGCCAGACTGGAGGAGCACCGGCTGGCAGGTTCTCGGCAACGGCAGGTGCACTTTCCAGGATATTTGCCTGCCCTGTCCAACAAGCAACTAAAAGTCCTCCTACCAGTAATGCCAGGGCAAGCATCAGTTGATGACTGTTGATGTAGTCTCGGGGTTGCAACAGAGTCCATACCGGAAGAATCGAGGCAATAAAGCAATATGCCATGAGAATCAGCGTCCATATTACGACAGCATTGTTACCAAAAGGCATGATCTTGAAATGATAGACGATAATGTAAATGCACAGGTAAAGCACGCCCAACGCGACGAGGGATGGTATGAGCAAACCGCCTCCTCGTTTATACACATGGTAGCCAATCAGAATCGCGATCGGAATTTCAATCCAAACGGACAGAACAGCCTCAGGATACTCCCTGAAAATGACAGCGATGACTAATCCGAAGATGGCTAATACCACAGTTAATGCAGCAAACAGAATTAGTAGAAATAGCAATCTGGCTCGGGGACTAATCAGACGCCCCGCGACTTCGCCAACCGTTTGGCCGCGATTTCTCAGTGAGACGACCAACGCTCCAAAATCATGGACGGCGCCGATGAAAATCGATCCGAGTACGACCCAGATGAGTGCGGGCAGCCAGCCCCAAAAGACGGCGATCGCCGGTCCGACAATGGGACCAGTGCCTGCAATGGATGTGAAGTGATGGCCAAAAATGACTTCTT
>Ga0209404_10000205_pt1 | contig 49170 bp, 67 predicted proteins | sample TroAtlMetagenome_2_FD_187447 | JGI IMG/M metagenome (GOLD analysis project Ga0209404, IMG submission 187447) | Marine eukaryotic phytoplankton communities from Atlantic Ocean - Tropical Atlantic ANT8 Metagenome (SPAdes) (version 2) | ecosystem: Environmental > Aquatic > Marine > Oceanic...
GTGTTGTATTAGTTTCCAACTTATTCAATCGCTCAATCACACCGAAGTAAGCCCACACTCCCATAGCAACAGCGCCTACAATGGCAATTAAATTCTTCATCGGCATACTTACTGCCGTTGAATCAGATACTCTTATTTCATTCTTACTCATTCTTATTCTCTATCTTCTTTTCAGGTTCATAATACTCTTTATATTTATCTAGTAAATCATTTGTAATCTTCAATTGATTCCTAATTTGTGCAAAATTCTTTGCTAGCAATTCAAAATCCTTGTCTGTAAGACCCCATAACACAGGATCAATCCCTTGTTCCTCTAGTTTTTTAAACACTTCCTCAGCGTTCTCACTAGTGATAATGATCCATCTTAAATTTTCTAATTGTAGTGCTGTCGGTTTGTTCAGATTGAGTTTTTCTCTAGGAACTTCTTTCTTAAAAATCTCTAACTGCTTTACTCCTGAACAACCTGATAAAAATATACACAGCATTAATGGTACTGCTATTATCCAAGCAAGTCTGTATGTTTTATCTTTAGTATGGGACATAATTTGGATTTGCAATACTAGGGCACTCACTATTAATTTCAGACTTCTTTGTAGCAGTCTTTTCTTTTTCTGTTAATGGCGACCCACTCGCAATTTCAATACATCTTGTAGCAAGTGCTGACGCACCGTTTGTAATTCTTTCAATGGCTTTTGTTTTTGCTATTGCTAGTTTACCAACATCTCTATTCTTCTTGTTAAATCTTTTGTCTAAATTTTCTAAATCTTTTTTTAATACTCCTACTAATTCATTCATCTTATTATTAGCGTCTAGTATCTCCTGAAAATCTTTCTTTTGACTAACGATCAGCTCTTTTTGAGAGCTGACCGCTTCTTCTAATTTTACTTGGTTCGCTTTTAGAATAGCGTTGTCTGATCTTAACTTCATCACATACATACCTGCGCCTGCGATTCCTGTTATTAACAAACCAACCATCACTAATCTAATTGAACCAAACATTATATTACTTCCAGAATACTGCTCTTTTTTTAATCCAGTCCCATTTGTCGTTTATGAACCAGCCAAGAACAAATCCTATAATTATACCTAATGTAAAAAACATATTAGTCTCCTATTTTTGCGTTTCTTTTTCTATGTCCATTCCACGCAACCCAGCCACCTAATCTTAATGACCAGTATGCCAAATGATTCATTGTATAGAAACCGTTAACTTCAATATTAATATCTCTAAAGATTCTATCTGCTTCTTTTTGATTTACTAACATTAAAGGATTAGCGTCGCTACTTGGTCTGCAAGCAGCATACTTGTACATATAGTCGTGTACAAGCCCACCGATTAGTAATACACCAACTGGTGAGAAAAATGTTCTTAAAAATTTAGGAATACTTGCACCATCAAATGTAAAACCTGCTGGTATTACATACTTAACACCATTGATGTTATAGTGCCAATCTTTTGTTATTTCCCAATTTCTAGTTGCAAGTAACCACATTACAATACCTTTCCAGAAACCCTTGCCTTTTGTTTTAATTGCAATAGGTTTTAGTTCAGGCATTTCATCATAACTGAATTGTAAATTACTTACTTTCTTTTTGTCTAATAAATTAATTAAAAATGTTATTATTACTACACCAATTAGAATTGACCATTGCCAAAATTTCATTGCTAGTGTGATTAATAGTTCCATATTACTCCTTATTTGTTTTCATTAACTGCTTTAGCGACACCTAAATCGTATCTTCTCAATTGGTCATTTCTGACTCTTCTATCTAATACTTTTCTCACTATGTCTTTTGCTGAATCAGCGTCTTTTGCTGTAATTTTAATTGTTTTGTCTATTGGTTTCGCTTTATTTGCCACACCGCCAGGTGTTTGCATTTTACCTACGTTTTTAGAACCTTTATAACTTACTGCAAATTTTTGACTTGCACTTAAACTTGACATAGGTTGCGTTGTTCCTAGACCAGGACCTTTAAAACTTGCTGACATAGCAGGCATTGTAGTTGCTGATCTGTATTGAGGAAAGAATTGACTGCCGCCCATAGACGCCATTGGTTTTGCCATTGCAGCACCATGTGTTGCAAATCCTCTTGTCATTTCTCTTAACTCTTTAAAAGTTTTACTCATATTTTGTTAATAGAGATGTAGCGATTTTGTCTTTTTGTTCTTCAGGTAATTTTGTTTGTTGATCAACAACATATCTCATAGCCGCAAGACCAAATTCTTCAGTATATGTGCCTTTTTCTTTTTTCTTTGCTATGTTATTTAAAATAGGTTTAATTTGATTATCTTCTATTTCCTGATTAGTAGTAATCTTATTGATTACATTTTCTACTTCAACTCTATTGTAGTCCTCTCGTTTTAATAGTCCTAGGACAGTATTCTTTTTCTTTTTTACATTTACGCCAGGTTCTACTGAAGGTGGTAATGCAACTCCTGAACCATCACCTACTGCATTAGCAGGAGCGTCTTCTTTCATAGATTTAATAGGCATACCTTTTTTAATCATACGTGATAATGCAAGACCAGATAAGAAAGGTATATGTTTTCTTCTTAAAGCGTCTAATGCTCTATCTGGTATTCTATTAAATATCTGTCTTAATTTGTTTGCCTGATCTATTGAGATTGTTTTATCCTTTAGTCCTGCATATTGTCTTGCTAACATATCTATTTGACTATCAGAAAATTCTCTTAAATCATCATTGTGGGTTCTTAAATCTTTAAAGGTTTTCATTAAAATTTTATTCTCTCTATGTTATCCTCTGATACAATTATTTGTTTTTCTGTATCTTCGTTTATCACATGGTATAGATTTACTCCAAAATAGTTATCAAAAGGTTTTTGATTTTCTGCTGTATAAACTATATCACCTATTTCAGCAGTTGTTTTACCATTCAAGTCTTCTAAACTATCTGTAATTGTAAATTTGCCTTTAGGTAAAAAGTCAAAATCTACATCTTCTCTTAAATCATCATCAAAGTTTATAAGATCATTTTCTCTTAAATGTTTATATAAAACTTTTTCTAATTCAACTGCGTTAATTTCTTTTTGTTCTTTTAGTAATAAACCTAAGGCAGCAGCATATGTGCCTAATTTAGATTTACCACCAGGTATAAAGTTAATAATTCTTTTTAAATTAAAAACAAATCTGTGTAGTATCGTATAACTATCTTTTTCTTTAGCAACGCTTAGAGTTTTGTTCTTTCTTAACACCTTACCATTCTGATCAATAATCCCATACTTGTATGCGTCAGTTTTTTCAAAGGGTGTTACCAACATTTTGATAACCCTATACGTTATTAATAAATCTATTGCTCTTCCCATTATAATTTCTCTAAACTTGATAACAAAGTTTTGTTTATTTTGATCTGTGGCATTTCATCTTCTCTCATTACATTTAAGTATTGTAAGAAAGTCTTTAATACAGACCAATATTCTCTTTCAATCTTAAATAATAATAAAGTCGCAGCTGCCTCATTACCAAATACATTTGTTAATACTATAATATGATTTAATACTAATCTAGTTTTCAGTTCACCTGTGGTTTTATATTTACGAAATAGACGTTTAAGATACTTAAATCTTTTCACATCTTCATAAAACTCCTGTTCAGAATCTAGGTTCGGAACATTGTAGTTTTTTATGGCGTAAAATAACCAATTCTTCTTTGTTATCTTATCAAACATTAGCCAAGCTCTGCATAAACTTTAACAGCGCCGTTCTCTAATGTTTCGTATCTACCTTTTAATTTTAACTCTTTACCAACTTTGTGTGTTAAACCATCATCATTTATATCACTACCGTCAGTATCTTTACCGAAACGACCACCATTTGCACTTAATCCGCTTTCAAAAGTTCCTTGCTTACCTTCTATTGCTATTGAGTCTTTTAATTGAACACCTATCGTTGCTAATTGATTCTCTAATTGAGATAACGCAGCTTGTGGCTGTACATATTCTCTATCAGCAATAGCACCAACATAAGCATTCACTCTTTGTAAGATTGCAGGACTTGAAATGTCTGCTGGGTTCATCACAGAATCTTCTGCTGAAGCACTATGTGAAGTAGTCCCTACACCCATTTGTCCGCCTTCTTTTATATGTTGTTTAAATGTTTTCATTTTTTTCCTTTTTCTCTTTTCTTAATGCCTTAAAAGACTTGCCGCCCATAAGGTCTTGTTCAACATCTTTTACATCTGACTCTTTTAACTTCTCATCAAACTGCTCAGAGTTTGGTGTATTGTTTGCCAAGTCGTTTAAAAAACCGTTGAGATTTTCCTTCATTTATCTTCCTCGTTTAATAATTCAGGTTGTTCTTTTTCACTAATATCCAAAGACGTTTGTTTAGCACCTTCTCCGTTGCCAAAATTTTTATCTAAAGATATTAACTTGTCAATCTGTTGTATTGCACCACCTACAGCATTCAAATTATTTCTGTAAGCAGTAGTTTCCTTTTCAATCATTTGCAATTTACCTTGCAACTCATCAAAAGTCTTTTTCAATACGCTACGCTCATCGTGTAATTGTTTTGTACTTATTCCCATTATATACTCCTAATAATATATTACGCTACTACGAAACCGTGACCTGTGATCACATTCCACTTCGCATTTTTAAATAAACAAGTAACCGTTTCTCCTTCAGCATTCAAAGTAATAGTTGTTCCACCTCTTAAATTAGTTGGTGTGATTACTACATTGTTTGTGCCTGAAGTTGATACATTGATAAATGTTTTAATTTGTCCTTCTGCACCATCAGCAAGTGATAAATTACCTACAGCAGCAGTCGCATTTACTTCCGTGACTGCGTGTGTGATATTTGCTACCTGTGATGAAGCGTCAGCAGTAATTGCCTCTGAAGCCTGTGCCAAACCTAAAAATGTAGGTATGTTATTGAACACATTTGCTGCTGAAATTTTCTTGTTAATTGGTGTGCCAGATGGATCATCTACCACGTGGAACAAATCTACGTCTGCGATTGCTGTTCCTAGATCGGTCAAAGCCGTTATCTTTTTGTCTGCCATTTTCTTCTCCTGTTAACCCTTTCGGGAATGCTACTCTAGGTATTTGCCTAGATCAATTTGTTCATATAGTATATATAAGGGCACATTAAGCGCCCTTACATAGTATTCGTTATTAACTTGATACAGTTTTAGCAACTGCAACACCACTAGCATAAGTTAGTGCCGCTGCTGTTGAACCATCAGCTGTGTCTTTGATTGTTCCACCATTTAATGCTAAAGTTGAAACAGTCATAACGTCTGTATTACCAGCACCAGCAGATGTTTTTCTAAATCTTAACTGGTTAGCTGTTGATAATGATGACACATAGCTCAATGTTAAATTACCATATCCACCACCTGATTGGTTACCGTTAGTTACCGTCAATTGTGGTGTTCCTGTTACCGTGACAGCCTCGTCAAAAGTGACTTCTACGTCAATTTGGAAGTTGGCGTCATTTGCTGTAAAGTCTGTATTTGCTGTAGTACCAACTACGAATCTTGTTCTCGTAATTGTTGGTGCTCTTAAACCTGTTGTAGATGAAGAACCTGCAAGACCGCCGATTGCAACTAGGACTTCTGGTGCTGCATTTGCATTACCATTTCCTGAAGCTTTCGTACCAGCCTTTTGTACCCAACCAGAGTTTGTTGCGTATATATCTGCTCTGTTGTTAGGTGCGTTCTCATCCACAGGAGCAAACTTAGGCTTATTGTCTGCACTTGCGTGTGCTTTTCCCCATAAAGGCATAATTTTCTCTCCTTATTAATAAGTTATTAAAAAACTTTATTTGTTGTTATATAACAATACTATTTATAAGATTAGAACCCTAGTCTTTTAAGTTCTGCGATTGTTTTAGATGTGTTTGTGTGATGTATTCCTTGACCACCTGCATTGATAAACTCTCGTATATTCTTCTCATAATCGTCAATAAGTATTGATGGTTTGCCTTTTCTAGCAAACAATTTTTTCTCTTTTCGTCTAACTAGATTAATTTTTGATCTGTTAGATATACCTGCATTTTTACTTAACCATTTAGACTTACCAGGTATACAGTTAGAGTCATAAGACTCTTCTACGTATGCTGATAATATATGAGGATCAAATTTTGATATGTAAGACCATAGTTGTCTGCCACCAGGCATCCAAGGTAGTGTGTGCCAGAAATCTTTTTTTGCTTTAATGAGCGACCACTTTTCTCTGGACGAGGGTATATTCATCCATTTATTAATAGACATTCCTGTTGTTCTTTGAGCAGCTGTTTTAAAGTCTGCAAGAACACCATCCATGTCACAATATATAATCGCCATGTAATGTCCTTAAATAGGTCTTGCGAATGGTTCTAATTCTATAACACCAGCAGATTTACCTGTTGCTGTTTTTCCTTTATCACCTAACTTAACTAGTTTTGATTCAGCAGTAGCAGGTTTAGTTTCACTTCTTAATTCTTTATAAGTTTTTTGACAAGCTTCTTTTTTAACATCTTTAGATATTGCGACTCTTTTTTTATGTAAATACTTATCAGTTGAATCTGTATCTCCATCGTTGTCAATGTCTTTGTCTTTTCTATCGTCAAACTTTTTCTTAACTGCAACAGGATTAACTGTATCTAACGCTTCACGTACCACGTCTTCTATTCCTTCACTTACAACTTTAGAAGCTGCGTCTGCAATTGAACCTGGTTTAGTTTCAAAGTATGTTTTTTCTGCTGATAGTTTAACGTTTGGTTTGTATTCTGCACTTATTGAAGGCTGTTTAGAAGCAATATCACTTATCTTATCCTCTACACTTCCTTCTTTACTATCAAAATATTTCTTGTTCATTTTTTCCCCTTAATTAGCCTTGCAATCAGATATTCATATATTTTTTTTGCAGGATGTTCTTTTGTTTCTGTTCTTGCTTGTTTCTGTTTTAATTGATCCATTTTCATTTGGATATTTTCCAGATCATTCTTTGTGATCTCAATAGGTGTTTTGTCTTTAGGATCACCTACATCTAAATCTTTTAATTTAGTTTGTAAAACCATCTGTCTAGTTCTCATTGTAGCCATCTTTTCACTATCAGTCATCTTTTCTTCTTTCATTGAACCAGCGTGTTTCATATCACCAACTTTTCTTTTACCTGCAACACTTCTTGCCATATTAGATACAAAGTTTATACCTGCTTGTGCAAGTTGCATTAATGTATCTGTTGAATATTTGTCTAAAAAGTTATTTAATGTTTTTGTTTTTTCAGGCGTCATAGTTTTTATTTGTGCCCAAGTATCTTTTAACTTTTTAATCTGTGCAGGATTCATTGCTTCTGTTATCATTGACTCTGCTATCTGTTTGATAGACTCATCAATATCTTCGGTAGTCATAATTGCCTTACCGCCTTTTGCAATAACAGATTTAACAAACTTGTCAGCGTCTTCTTTATCGTCATAATAAGCATTAGCAATTTTACCACCTTTTGAGTATGAAAATTTAACTGAATATCTTTCACTTAAATTACTTTCTTTAAACTTGCCTCTTAAAATATCTTTTGTAATTTCTATTTCTTTAACACCATCTCTTTTCAATTGTGTCATTTTATCTCTTGCTTTATCAGCAGTTTTGTATGGTATTGCAAATCTTTTTTTGTTTAAAGGATCTCTATATCTAACGGTATGCGATAACGCAAACTCCATTAAATCTTCTTGTTGCCATGTTGCTCTATATTTACTCATTTTTATTTACCTTTAGTCTGCTTCCACTCGTAGCAGTTCCAATATCTTTCTTTTGTTTTAGGACCTGGATTATCACAATCCTGTCTTGCACCAAATTCAAAATCTTCGTCCATTGTACCTGGACCAAATGGTATTTTCTTTACCATATCACCGTCTTTTACATATACCTCATATTTGTTATTTTCTTTTTTAATTGGGTCATTTAATTTTACTTTTTGACCTTGGTATTCTGCCTCGGTAATTGTTGATGGTAAGATACCCCACTCATTTACTTCTTCAGCAAACTCTTTAAATGATACTTTAAAGCCTTCAGAAGCACCTAATGATTTTCTCATATCTGCTTTAGACTTATTGTATTTTCTTTGGAATTCTTCTGGATCTAATCCGCCTTTTTCCTTAGTCATAAGGTCTATAGCGATGTCTTTCATTCTACCTTCTTGCATATTACTATTGGTATCTATTACTTTTGAAAACATCTTTTCGTATGTTTCCTCTATTTTAGATTCCCATTCCTCTCCGTATCTTTCCTTATATTTATGTATAGTTTCTTCTTTAGTTGCCCATTCCTCAATGTCTTTGAGTTCTACCTTCTTGCTCATATCTACTTCTTTCTTTGCGTTTATGTTTATGAGGTTACTACTAGGTTTACTAGGGATGTAAGATGTGCCTTGAAATTTAGGACTATAAAACTTCTCACCAGGAGTTATACTTGAAGTGTATTTTGCATAGTCATGGCCTATATCATAGGCCTCTGGTATACCACTATCCTGAAATTCAGTTCCTCTATGTTGAGGTTCTGTTTCATTTTTTGGTTTTGTTTTAAGTTCGCCATAAATCTCTTTAAATCTTTTAGTATTTTTACTTGCTTTACTTTGTATTTTGAAACCAGCAAGTTCATTTGAATCTTTTAATCCTTTGTCTTTAGATTGTTCTTTTTGTTCTTTCAATACTTTGGCTCTTTCTTCTAGTATTACTGGATAGACAGGTGTTTCCATAATATTGTATAACCAACATTTGTGTAATTTCATATCTTCATCTTCCAGGGTAACATAGTTTGTTCCTCTTCTTACAATGACGCCTGTTAAATTTGATTCTACATCATCTACTATATCACCTACATCATATAGGTGTTCCGTGATGTACTTATCTCTTAGCGTCATCTTCTCTAACTCCTCTTTTGTAGAGGCAGTTATAAATGGTTTAAATCTTAATGCGTCTGTTGATTCTGGTTCAAACGAAGCAGCCAACATCATTCCTTTTCTTACGTTTCTGAAAAGGTCTTGTGCATTTCTAGTTCTAGCAAATGAAGATGGCAATCCTTTTTTGAAAGTTGCAAAGTCTTTTTCTTTTGCAGCCGATCTCATTTTACTAGCACTCATTCCTGTAGCACCTTCAGCGTCAGGATCTCTTTCTCCTGCTGAAACTACAGATATACTATCAAAGTCATATAGACCATGACGGCTCTTAACGCCGTTATATTTTTTTAAGATAGTATCAAATTCTCTTACTCTATCTGAACCTGCAACCATCGTTATGTTTGAATAACCTCTACTTTGTAAATCGGTTACTATATCTAACAATACATTGGTTGGATTCAATACAATGTTTCTAGCGTGTCTAGGAAACATTTGCTTCATTGTTGCTAACTTAACTCTAGCATTCAATGGGTTTTTAGTTGTATCTTCACTCTTACTTAAATAAATTTTGTAGTCATCTGTTCTTTGTTGTGCTACTTTATTAATAAGTTTTTCGTGTCCTGTTGTAGGTGGATTGAAGCGACCAAAGGTAAATGCTATTGATCTACCTTTGGCCTCTTTTATTTTTGATAATGATTTCAGTTCAGCAGGTGTAATCTTGCCGTCTTCCATAATCTCGTTCAACTTTTTGAAAAATTTGAGATAATGATACTTTTCTAACATTTTATAAATCACATTTTTCGGAAGTCGGTTTTTCACACCAAACTTTCTGATCTCGTCTGGCGACATATCTTTGTCAAAAGCATCCTTTCGGTTTGCGATTGTCTTGGCGCCAATATCAATTAATGTGTTAATAGAAGATTTAATCTCATCTAACTTTTTAGAAATTAGGGATTGTAAGTTGTCTATTTCTCCACTACTTAAATCCTTTAACTCCTCATAATCAATCATATCACGTGCTAATTCACCTTTAACAACATCTATTTCAGAAACCTTTTTCTGAAAATCCGCTACGTATTTTTCTGGTTCAAAGGTTCCAGGTTCTGGCTTTTTGATAAACTTATTAAGGTCTATGTCAAAAGTGCCATCAGCCATGTCCCGAGCCTTACTAAATGTAGCAGGATCTATGATGGAAAAGTAGTTGATAGGATGCTCTGTGCCTGGTATATTTTTACCATTAATCTCTCCTTGATATTCTCTTATTTGATCGTGTACCTTTTCTTGTTCTGCTTTTGAACCAGGTATATCAAATAAGATATTTACATCAAGGTCTGCGTCTGCCCTATATTGTTTTGTTAATATACTACCAATTAATGTATATTTAACTACTTTACCAAATTTTTCAAATGTCTTTATACCATCTATTACCATTTTCTTTACAGATGGTTTTAATTTTGGAGCGCCTGTATTTGCGTTATCAAATACGCCTCTTGCATATGTCTTTCTAGGTATGTCTATAATAGACTCTTTTATAAAATCTTTAAATCTCATCTTTTTTTCTTTTTTAATTCTTTTCTAACCCATTGTTTTGCAATATGATTTTTAACAGGTGCTCTTAAATATTTATTTACAATCTTAGCCACCTTGTTCATTGTAAGGGTTGTTAATTCAAAATCTGATTTATTGTTATCAACAACAATAAAATTACTCATACCAAATAGTCTTTGGTATCTACCCATATGACTTTGTGTTTCATTCCAGTTTTTAGTTGTTATATACTCTGGCACCGTTCTTTCTCGTCTAGCATTTCTTTCTAATGCAACATCTAAACTTGTATTTACAAATATCATATAAGTATCGTAACCCATAGTTTTAAAATAATTAACATGGCGTGCAACCATATCGTAATCTCTACCTGTTGAATCTATAACCATACCTAATCTACCTCTTACCCACATTGATAGAGATGAAAGAGCAGTCATTTTTGAGTGGACTCTAACTCTATGTCTTTCGTCTGCCTCATCATCTGGCATTTGCATTGATAATCCTGCCTTCTTTAATTCTCTTTCAAAGTAAGTATCACTATTTACTACTTTTAATCCTGTGCCTGCAAATACACTTTTAGTCACAAATGTTTTACCACTACCTGGACCACCTGCAAGAATAAATGCTTTAAATATACCTGGGTCATAGACACCTTCGTTTAACATCATATCAATACTATTCAGATTCATTTTCTATCCTCTTTATAATTTCGTTAGCAGTTTCTTCTGGTGTGCCGCCCTCTGCTTTTATTTCTAAAAACCCTGGTCTCTTTCTTAAATATTCTATTACAGGACCTGTTTCTTTTTTGTATAATTTTATTCTGTTACCTATGATCTCTTTTGTATCATCTGCTCTACCTCTAGCAAGTAATCTTCTTATTACTTCTTCGGTACTTACTTCTAAAAATACTGCATAGTCGTAACCTATTCCTGCCTTGTCCATATCTTCTACTTGTTCCATATATCTAGGCCAACCGTCTAGTATATAACCTTTAGGCGATTGTTCTACTTTTGCTACTATCAAGTCTAATACTATTTGATTAGGTACAAACTCACCTCTATCAATAATTGATTTAACTTGTTTTCCTATTTCACTATTCTTTTCTACTTCTTTTCTTAACATACCACCTGGGTAAATATGTGTAATATCAAAGTGTTCAATTAAGTATTTTGAGTATGTTGATTTACCTGAACCAGGACCACCTAACATAATGATTCTTTTTCTACCTAATTTTTCAAATATAAAATCTCTAAAAGTTTTCATTTCTTTTCCCATGCCTCTGGGCATATTTTTTTCATTGCCTCTATAATTTCTTCTATTGTATATGTCATCCTCGGATCCAATCTTTTGGCATTGTAAAGTTCGCTCTACTAAATTCTAATCTATCTACAAGTTTTACTGCGTTGCCCATTCTATCTACAGCAACATAACCTTCAGGATCGGTTACTCTAAAACCATTACCTGTTTGTAAAAATGTGCCAATAGATTTAATTTGATTCATCTTACTTACTAAAAAGTTCTTAATTCTTTGTAAGGTTACATATGTTGCAATTGCAAAATATATTTCTGTGTCATTACTATCAATAAATCTTAAACCTTCGTTTTTTATCATCTCGTATTTCTTTTTAGCATTAGCAGTTTTTCTTTTAGATACTTCATCATCTAAAGCGTCTGCATAATATTTTCTAAATTCTTTTTGTAATTTTGCAACACCACCTATTGTTTCACCATTTCTAATTTTAGTATTAAAGAATATTTTAAGTCTTGCACCAACAGATAATAAGTTGTGTTGTCTTTTTAATAATTCTAAAACTTTCTTACCTTTTTGAAGTGACCCATTTGCCATTCTTATCAATGCGTCATATCTGTCAGACTCAGCAGTTGAAAATGTTGATACACCTGAAGTGTCTTTATATGAAGCGTCATCATAAAATACTGATGGCGTCTTTGCAAATCTTCTTACATTGACGCCAAAACTTGCTTTAAGACTAGCCATTTTTCTTCCTGTGTAAGTAGTGTGAAAAATGATACCTAATTTAGCTCTTAAAATTCTTCTTGCAAGATCAGTATTTTCTGGAACAGCATATGTTATGGTGTTCGGTGTAAAGGCAATAGCATCCTCGCCTCTAATTGCTACCTTTTTAAGATCAGCAGGTGTAAATAACAAGTCGCCTTGAACAACACCTCTAATACCTAATTTAGGTAATTCTTTTAAACATACAGATAATTTAGCTGCTAAACCACCTGGATGATTTTTTCTTATGTCCGCTTGTGTGTAGTTGATTTTAGGTTTTACGTTGAATACAGATTTTGATCCTACAAAGAATCTGCCGTTCTCTGGATTGACGCCACAGAATACTGCTGGAGCACCATCCCATTTTACTGAAACATTTAATTTTCTACGAGATGAACCAGTAAGCATATTTCTTAATGATTTAAGAAACTCTATACTCGCTAACCCGCCTTGATAGCCATCGTTAATAATGCTATCTTCTAAATGTTCTAAATGAGTATTTTTTGACTCACTTAAATATTGTTTGAAACTATACATATCTCTCCACTATATCCATTATATCAAAATTTAGTGCCTTTGTCAAGCAAAAAATTACACGAATTCCATTAATAAATCACTACTTACTAGACTATTTATAATATTAATCTTTTGCGATAACAAAAGGAGAGGAGTTTATTGTTCTGGACGCCACATATGCAAATATAGTTCTCATTACATTATGCGTTTTTTCATTAGGTTTTTTGAAGTAATCGGATATGACTTTTCTTAAAGGATTCATTAATGTTATAGCAGATATAGCACCAACATCTGCATTAAATTGATCTTTTAATTGTTTCTTTTCTTGTTGTTTTAAACCACCTGGTGGATTATATCTTCTATTGCCACCACCATGTTCATTATATACTTTCATTGCCTTTTCAAATGCTGTATAACCTGTCTTAAAAGTATCGTGCATTTTTTTTCCAAAGGAAGGATCATTAATTTTAATCTGTTCTACTAGTATAGGGAATGATGTAACCTGGCCACCGAGTGCTGACGCACCCTCATATTTTAAAACAACCTTAAATCCTGGCGATGGTTTACCACTAGCAGCAGGCGTGTGTCTAAATTGTAAAGTGCCATTGTATTTACCTGATTTTAATTTTGCATAGATGTCCCTATAACCACCTCTACCTGTAGAGTATTTTTGTACCCACTTAAATGATTTATTTCCTACTTTATAACTACCTGCCATATCTTTATAAGGAAGAACACCGTTAGCAAATGTTTCTGCTAATAGTGCTTCTTCATCACTTCTTTTAAAGTTCACTACTTTTAATACAACATCTGATTTTGATTTAACTTGTTTAAGTGATAGTGGTAATAGTTCTCCTGCTTGGATCAGTTTACCTATCTTTGTATTTAAAGTAGCAAATTTTAGATTACTTGCTTTAGTTTCTGGATCATCAACCATTTTTTTAATTTGTTTTTTTGCCAAATCTGTAGCAAAATAAATGTCTGCAGGCGACCACTTGTTTATATTACCAAAGAAAGTTGATTTTTTTGATTTTTTCCATTCTTCGTTTGCTGACTTATATAGAAGTGACATACCTTTCATCACTAGATCATCACCATGTTTATAAAAAATACCTTGTGCTTTAGGTGCCTGTATCCTTCCAAAGTTTTTAGATACTATAGATTGTATTTCTGTAATTAAATGTTCTGCGATTTTAAGTGATGAGATAAACCATTCAGGATTTTTTTCAATATAAGTTATTATAACAGTTTTTGATCTTTCTGTTTTAACTTCGCCTGATGAATATCCTCTCTCTATTATTTTCTTATGCTGATCAAAAAATTCATCTGCACCTTTCATCTTTTTAATATAGGGTGCAAATTCTGTTTTAGTTTTTTTAACTCCTAAAACATCTGCTATATAACAGAATAGTGCTTGAGCGCCTTCAGCTTCTGGTGTGTTTGTTATTGCCATACATATATTTATCTTCTCCCACGTCTTCTTGCTGGGGCTTTATATGATGATTTCCCTTTATCTAATATTCTTTCTTTTTCTGATCTTTGATCAAAGAAATTAGGAAAACCAAATATTCCAAACGTTTTATTTTTGTTTTGAAACTTGACTATCTTCTTAACATCTTCCTCAAAGAAAGATTGTTTTAAGACTAACTTACTAGGCATTTCTACAGCACGCCAAAGTATCTCACCTTTTACTTTGACCATTTCTGTCTTATAATATATTGATGGTTTATTTTTCCTCATACTTTAAAATCACTAAATTTATCATACACATCAACATCTTGTGGACCTGATGGTTTGTTTATTTGTTTTTCAGACTCTTGGTTGCCATCTGATAGATTTTGTGCTGATTGTTCTACATCATATAATCTCATCTTACTTCTATCAACACCTATAATGAAAGCACGATTGACAGCAGGATCATTATATCTATTCTTTAATTGTTTAACTTTGATCTGTCCTAGTTCTTCTAACTCATCATTACTAATTAAAGCAAACATAAAGTCAGCCGTTGCAGGAAGACCAAATGATTCTGATGTATCTTCTAAACCAACATCACTTGAAAGATAACCTGATCTTGTTGTTTGAGTTGCACTAACTATTGGTACATCATATTGTACTGCAAGACCTCTTAATTCTTCAGCGATTGCCTTAACATAGAAATATGAAGATATATTACCACCTTTAAATCTACTACTAGAGCAAATGTTTAGATAGTCAATGAATACTATATCAGGTTTAAATGATTTCTTTAAAGAAAGTTCATCCATTAAATTTTTAAAATGACCTGCGTGAGCAGCTGCTGTAGGATATTCTTTAATGATTAATTGACCATTGATCTTACTTTGTAATCTTTTTGTCTTGGTATCGTATATGTCTTTTGGCATTTCATAAAGATCATCTATGGTCACGTCTAATAAATTAGCGTCAATTCTTTCTGCAATTCTTTCCTCTGCCATCTCTAAAGTTATGTACAATACATTTTTACCTTGAGCAATTACACTACTTGCAACGTGGCACATAAACAAAGATTTACCAACACCTGTACCTGCAAGAGCAACGTTAAGTGTTTTAGGTGGAAGACCACCTTTTGTAATTCTATTGAAGTATGATAGATCAAATTTTAATCGTTCTTCTACTCTATGGTAATAATCAAATCGGTCATCTGCTTGAGCAATATAATCGTGACCAATATGTCTATCAAACGAAACTCCTAATGCTTCTGATAATATACTTGGTATTGCTTCTGGTGTATTTTTTTTATCTTTACCATCAATGATTTTAATACCATGCAATACTGCATTATACACAGCACGATCTTTACACCATTTTTCTGTTGTATCTAATAACCATTGTTGTTCAACTTCTTCGTGTGTTAAACTATTTAATAATTGATTTGTATTTTTAAATTCATCTTCGGTTAGAGTTTTATTATTTGATAACTCAATAGCGATTGCTTCTTTTGAAGGCAATGCATTATACTTAATAACAAAAGCATTTATGATATTGTATATTGTAACCTCATCTCTATTTCTAAAGAAGTCAGGTTTAATAAAAGGAATAGTTCTTCTGGTAAAGTCTTCGTTATGGATTAGATTACTTAAAAGTGTTTTTTCAAATTGATCAGACATAATGTAGATAACTTCCTATAATATACTTTGGTTGATTGATTGGTTTTTCTCCTGTATGTTTATAAGTCCATAAAGGTGGGAACACTAACACTTTACCTGCTTCAGGTTTTACTGATATATCATAATCAGGAAATGTTGTTTCGCCTTTATCGTTATTGTTTAAATACATAAAAAAAACTAAAAATCTTCTTGCACTATTATAGTCGGTGACATCCACGTGGGTTTTAAATTCGTCTGTTTCTGGTTCATACTTCTTAAATCTTATCTGTTCAAAGCCAAACTTATCTGGCCATTGTTTTATTCTATCTATATTAACATCTTCTATATACTTTGTCAATACGCCACGAAGCTTTGTAAAGATTGTCTTTGTATATTCTTGCCAATCTTCGTGCATAGAAACATTTATTTCTGTAAATGATCTATGATTCTCTAATTCTGTTTTTACCCATTGTGATTGTGAGTCTTCAAACTTATCTATTAAGTGTTGGCATTGGTCTGCCGTCATCACATTATCGTATGTTCTTATATACTTATTTGTTAAATCTGATTGTGCCATCTTGTAATTGTTTGTCTACCACTTCAACTAATATATCACCTACGTAATTTCTAAAATCCATACTTGTTGTATCAACATTATTAGGATTCTCTTTTATATCATAAGTAAATTTTAAAGGCATTTCACCTTGAGCATTTGCTTCACTAGCAAATTGTACTTTGCCATAGGTGTAAATTATGTCTTTATAATTACCTTCTACAATTTTTATACAACTAAAGTCGTCAACATCACGTTGAGCAAAGACGTATCTATTCTGCGCCATAGAGGAACTCTCTTTTGGCTGCTTCGTCAATTTTAGCGAGAACATCTTTAGTATAAAATTTAGTAGGTTCATTATTGATTGTTTTAGCATATTGTTTTGATCCGTCAGGTAATTCTATTCTTGTTGATACAGATTTAAAGATACCATGTTTTACTGCAAGTTCTAATAGACCATAGTGTTGATCTAAACCTTTGTCGTAAGTTAATCTTACATCAATCATAGCATTTTCTTTTGTTAATCTGCTCTTATAATTCTTACAATGTATTACATTACCAATTACTTCTTTACCATCTTTTTCTTTTCTTTTTGATAGATAAACTATATTACTTGCAGCGTATTTTAATCCAGATCCTCCACCCATTTCTTTTTGTGGGAACATAGAACCAATTACATCATAGGTATGATTAGTCATAATCATTGGCACTTTAGCCTTACCTAATTTTAAAGTTAATACTCTAAATGCAGCCTTGACTATTTGTGATCTAGTCATATCTCTTGTTTCTTTACCTTCGGCTGTATCTGTCATTTCTTTTGTAGTAGATAACATACCTAAACTATCTAATACAAACATAATAGGTTTTCTTTTACCTTCGTCTTGTTCTAAATATTTGTCAATCACTTTTATTGATTGATGTCTAAATTCTTGTACTGTGGCAACTGGTACTACAACCATTCTCTTACTATCAATGCCACGACTTTCAACTAAATCTTTTGTTAAAGCACTTTCTGATTCAAAGTAAATAACACCTGCGTCTTTGTTTTTATCAAGGAAGTGTTTTACAATACCTAACGCAAAAAATGTTTTACCTGTTGCAGCTTCACCTGCGATTGCTGTTATCTTATTACTTGGTAGTCCACCAAATATACTGCCCGATAATAGGGCGTTTAATGTGTATGATCCTGTATCTATGAAACCATCTACGTCACCTGCCGTCATACCGTCAGCAACTAGACTTGCATATTCATTGCCAGTTTCTTTTATAATGTCTTTTAAAAAATCACTCATTCATCTTCTCCTTGATAATTTATACAATAATATTTTATACTTAAAGTATAACACATTTTACGTATCTCGTCAAGCTGCTCTCGCTTGAAGTTATATGTCATTGTTTGTTTGTTCTTATATATCACTATTTGCATTAAATTTTAGTGGTTCTCCCTCCCATTCGAATCGCAATTTATCGTCTTCTGGGATCCAAATTGATGGGGGATGCTCTAAATCGTCTTGTCTTATATCTGTCCATATCTTATCATACAGATCACCTGTGTCCATAGGTCCTAATTGTGTAAAGACACTACCTTTCATTTTAGAGAGTCTTTGTCTTAATAACTCTCTATTATATTGTAGTAGTCTTTGATAATCCCAATACGCTTTCTTATCTTCGTAATCGGTTTTAGATATAGCCATACTCATATTTATTATTTGACCTTACAATATCTTTGACATGGACCTGGAGCTGTGTCAGGATCCTTCCATGTATCTGGTAGTTTTTTAGAAAACAATTCACTATCAACTATTTCTTTCATACTATGGTTGTCTAAATTATATTTTTCTTTGTTTTCTAAATACTCATCAACCCAAGGATGTGCCCCTTTGATAAAATGGTCATCTTCATCAAGTCTATCAAAGTTCCTTTTTAAATAACAACATTGAAATACTTGTCCATCTGGATTGACCAAGTATCTATTATTATTCTCACGCCATTTACAAATTATTTTCGCCATGTGTTGTTTTCTCTAAAAATTCTTTTTGGCCTTTCTCGTTAGTAAAATGCCATTCCTTTTTACTATCAAATCTATCACTATAATAGTGTTGGTGATTAAGTGAGCCATGTGCTAGTGCTAAATCTTTTATCTCATCCATATAATCTTCATTGTGTTTAAATATAATACTTTGTGATAAAGGTATTGCTTTAGTCGCTGATAAACTTGTTAAAGCGTCTAATGATTTTTTAAGTGATGTACTTCTTCTATATTTCGTATGCATTTCTTCATCTATACCATCTACATCTATAACCATTGATAAACGTCTACCACAATAAACACCTAGGTCCCAATAAAATTTATCTGTACGAATACTACCATTTGTAGTTATAAGCACTTTTGCTTTACTATAATCCATAATATAATGTACAATGGGTTGTATATCTTTTGCCATTAAAGGATCACCCCACGTTCCACAAAAACTTACTTCGCTTATATCTTTTAAACAATGTGTTGTAAATCGTTTTTTAAAATCTTCAAGCGACCATGTCGTTAAAGGTAAAGTCTTAACTGTACCTAAACCATTTACATCTGTTCTTTGGCATTGAGGACATTTTGCATTACACAAGTTCGTTATTGCTACATCAACTGTCAAAGCCTTTTGTCTTAATAACCTTGGATTAATTACTAACATAAGACTATTTATTTTTAAAATAAAGTTGCTCTTCTACTGTACCTAAAGTAATCTAGTTTTTCTTTTGAAAAACACCAAACGTTTTCAATGTAAATACGATTCATAAACTCTGCTTTTTCTTCTTCACTTTTAAATAGTTTATCTGATTTAGGTCGTTGCATAATTCTCATACCTATTTGACCGACAAAATTATCTTTTAAACTATCAACTAATTCATCACTTGAATAATATCTCTTATTCTTAATATTAGGATCCATGATATTAACAAACATATGCTTTGATCTTTCTAAACTCTTTTTTGCAACAGGTAAATAAAAATCATCACGCCATTTAGAATACTCATCAAATTTAGACCATGATTGATTTTCTTCTTTTTCACCACCCTCGTTATATCTTTCTGTTGAAAAATATGGTGGTGATGTAAAGGCACAATCTATATTGTCTATCTGATCCCATGGTAGGTCTTCAGCACCACAATTATAGATTGTGACTTTTTTAGGTGTTGAGAGAAAACTATTATATGTTTCTATTTGTTTTAAATATTGTTTGTAAGTATTAGGATTAGGATCACAGCCGATATATTCTGTTGCGTCACTAGCAAAGAAACCTGCAAGTCTATCGCCCCAACCACAACTTGTATCTAACACTCTTTTAGCATCCGTCATTTGATATATTGTTTTTGCAACATTAGGTTTAAATTGTGTTGCAATATATGTACCTAATCTAAAGGCAGATATATAACTCTTATCTGTTAATGAGCCACCTCTTAATTCTTCTTTGCCATCAATCATTACTGGTTTCATACTATTAATACCACGCCATATAGGACCTAGACAACGCCATATATCTTTTGCTGTACCATTCTCCCATACATCCATTGGTGCTCTAAAACCAAAACTACCACAATTTAATCTTAAATGTTGATGAAAGTAATTACTCACATCATTATATACTGATGGTGCGTCTATGATACCTAGACCATGGTCTTTAAAATTATATTTGTAATCATCATACTTTTCTTTTATATTCTTTTCAACTTGTTCTATGGGTTTTACAAACTCCCATACATCTTGTTTCTGTAAAGATTTAAAACATTGACGCATTACATCAGCAGATATTTGTTTTAAAGGAAAGCAAGGTCTTACTTCAGCAATATATTCTGCTAATAGTTCTCTAAACTTCTCTTTACCTAAATCATTTGTGACCGTTTCAAAGGTCTGTTGATCCATTATAGGCAACTTATTTTCATCTGCGTATTTACTTAACTGATTCATCATTCCATTTCTTTAATAACCATATTACAAAACCATATATTATTATAACATATATTATCGCTAATGTCAATTCCATTTGGTTACCTCATTTCCCCATACATCCCAACCAGGAAAACTCTCTCTAGCAAACAATTCTATTCTTGGTAAGTCACCACAAAGGTTAACTATATCATTTCTGATTCTATCTGGTTTTCTGCTATGTTCTCGTCTTTCATCTACAACTAATCTATCTACATTACCACTTACTCTTTTTGGTTTTCCTTTTGTTGCTAATATACAAGTTTCAGTATTTGCTCTTGTCCAATAACCTGGCCCTTTAAAGTAATAGTTTTTAATTCTATCTTTATTAGTCTTCACCCAGGTAAACCCTACGGTCTTGTATTGAAATCCCCATTTCTCAACAATAGGTATTTGTTTGTGTAATAATGGATCAGTACACCACATAAACAATACACAATCTTTATCTGCTAAATCACCAATAGGTAAATTCTCTATGTCTTTCATAGTCATTGTTGGATAATGATTTGCTGGATTAGTCTGTGCCTTATCATTATTCCAATTCTGAAAATGCCAAGGTGGGTCAGCGTATATTATGTTATATTTTTTATTAGTATCCATATAGTTAATATTATAATGAAAAACATTTTAGTATCTATTTGAGTCATAGCAATTCTTTCACCTGCTTTAGCGGCTATCCAAATTGTCAGATATAAAAATAACATTGCCTCCATCATAATTTGTATTCAAAATTTTGTGTCTCCTCATTAATGTGTATTTGTTTTGCACCATTTCTAATATGAAAGTGTGTTGCCATTGGTGTTAAGGGTGATAAGGTTACCAATCTTTCAGACTTATTCTTTTTAATCCATTCAGCTAATTTATTAATAATCTCTTTACCTGCACCTCTCTTACGTGACCATACTGTATATGCAACAGCAATATTACCATCTTTAACTCTGGACATATAATCCATTTCTCTAACGGTATAAGGTACTTCAGGACAAAATGCAACGCAAACTATTGCTTCAATCTCATCATTATATTTTAATCCAAATATTTTTCTATCGTGTGTAATTCTAAAACCTAAAGTCAATTCAGGTCTAACAGGATCCTCTGCTACATCTATATCGTCTAGTTCAACTAAATCTGTTCCTTTGACCCATTTAAAAAAGTCATCTATATTATCTTTAAACTTTTTCATCCGAAGAAAGCCTCCAATGTTGCCTCACGTTCTAACTTCCACCCTATACTTTCCAATACAAGTCGTAATGGATCTGTAAATGTTTTAGTAAATTGTGTATCGTAATCTACATATTTGTGTAAATCAAATTCAGTAGGTATCTTTGTTGAGAAAGATATAACGGTATCTTTAATTGTATTAGGTTGTTTTATCATTAAAAACTTTATCTTGTCACCATCTTTTATCAATGGATATTTTCTTTGTAATTTATTTTTAAGTAGATAATGATTATATATTAAACTGCCTTTTACATGGATTGGTGTGCCTTTCTTATAGATTGAATTAGGATCAATATATTTGTCCAAGTAATTACAACTTCTAGGAAAGGCAACCTCCTCTGGCGAGAGTGTCTTAAATACTTCTTTGAAATCTGCAACAAACTTTATTAGAGAGTCTTCGCTCTCGTTCATTATAACTCTTATGGCGTCTTTAATCTTACCACGGCAGACTTCAGGTGTAGAAGACTTAACTGCTTCTACGCCCATAATTTTTAATTTAGGTTTATCAAATCTAATACCTTCTTCATCAAATACATTCATCATATATCTTTTTTTAGCAACCCATATTGCTTTGTTAGCAATTGATTCTCGTTTCATAATCATTTTTTGTTGATAAGCATTTACATAGTGAGCAAGGTTTTGAAAACTATCGTCAATTACTTTTTGTATTTTTTCTTCAGCAGCCTTGTTTATAAAATCTGTAATCTGTTGTGGTGATTTATCTTTACAAACTTTTTCTACTAACTTATCTAATTTTAAATAAATTGAATCTGTATCAGACGCAACAACATAATTTACATTGGTTGTATTTAAAATCTTGTTCATAAATTTATTGACATCTCTTTCAACCCAACGAATAGATAACTGACCACCCATTGTAATCGCCTCTGCTATTTTCACATCAAAATATCTAAAGTATTGATTGCCGATTGCACCATAAGCAGAGTTAAGAGCAATCTTTTTTGCCATTTGAATATTATTACATCTACTAATCTCATTCTTATAGATAGGATCTTTTGTTTTTTGAAATTCTTTTTTTGCGTCTATCGTTTTCTTTTTAAATACAACACGATCACCATACATCTTTTCCATAAGTTCAGGTAAGAAACCTTGTTTATCTCGTCTATACATTGAGCCGTTAGGTGCAACGGTCACATTTTTATCTCTTGTCCATTGTAAATCAAACTTCTCATTTAGATAATTTTCTACACCCATATTCTTTGGTTCAACACCGATTAGTGTTTCAGGCGATAAATTATACTGCATAATTAAATGTGGATATAGTGAGTTCAAATCAAACGAAACAATCCAATTATGCATACCTAGTTGTGGATCTTTTACATATGCACCTTCGTATTGTGTATCCTTATTGTGTTCTTCTCTAGGTGGTATGATAATATTCTTTTTAAGTAAATGATTATAGATGATTGTATCCCAAACTCTTACCTGTGAATAGACATCTGTATAATTAACTTTGGCCTCATACGCCATAGTTAAGCATAGTTCAATCAATCTCATTTTATCTTCTAACTTATCAACTAGTTCAACATCTTGGATATTGTATTCTACAAATTGTTGATAGTCTTTTGTATAGAAGTCTTTAAATGTTTCATATGGATTATCTATTTTAGTTTCACCTAGTTCTACTTTGGCAATGTAATTTAGTTTATAAGACTCTTGCCTTACATAAGTAAATTTTTTATACAGATCAAAATAATCTAATATAGATACGCCTAGTATATTCCAATATTGTTGATTCTTTTGGCCCAATTGTATTCTATCTGCATTGACATAATTCCATGGAGACATTTTATTAATTGTATCGTTATCAAATATCATCCTCATTCTATTCATCAAATAAGGTATATCAAAAAACTTAACATTCCATCCAGTCACAATATCAGGATGATTTTTACACCAAAACTTTAGAAACTCTAGCAACATATGCTTTTCGTTCTGGCATTTTATATAGGTCACATTTGTTTTTTTAGAAATGAAATCACCTGTGCCCCAAGTTAATATCTGTTTATTGCTATGATTTTTTACCGTAATACATATAACCGTTTCTTTTGCAGTATCAGGATCGGGAAAGCCGCTCTCACACTCGGTTTCAATATCAAGTGTGAATATCTTAATGTAATCTTTATTCCATCTTATCTCGTCTTTATATTCGTCACCTATGAATTGATAGTTGTATCTATTCATACCAAAGATTTTATACTCTGGTATTGTACTATACTCACTATAGAAATGTTTTGCTTTTGATATAGAATTAAACTGCTTAGGTTTTAGTTTAGTACCGTCTAGTGCTTTAAATTTTGATTGTTCTTTTGTTGGCAGATATAGTTTAGGACTATAATTGATTCTGCTTAAATATGATTCACCATTATTGACACCTCGGATAAGTAATTTACCCTTGTATTCAATAACATTCGTATAAAAACTACTCGCCAAATTCATAATATATTATAACACGATTGCCGCTTAATGTCAAGTAATGATTTTTGCTTGAGGTGGCGTGACTAATTGACCAGTATTTTGTTGGTATGCATTGATCATATTGTCGTCTGGTGTTGTCTCGGTTATAATATTGTTCTTTTTGATTTTGATTGTCTTGTCTTTTGTGTATGGTATGTAAGGATGAAACCCTATCTTCATTGGTTTGCCTGGATCACCTTGCATTGGTATCAACACAAATGGTTGTTTTATGCCTTGAGAAGCGTCTGTTGTAGTTTCTTCGTCAGGCGTTCCTATAATGTCCTCACCTGTTGTGAGTCTGTATAATCTAATCATAATATATCCTATTCAGTTTTTTCTTCAGTTGATTGTTTTTTTCCTATATTGTACTTTGCTTGTAAATTCCATTGACTTTTTTCTTTAAAAGCAATGATCTTTATTTGTGATAGAGGTGCTTTGTTTTCAGCAGCCTCTGGTTTAACTATTGATAATAGATTCCAATCTTGTAATAAAACACTAATTGTATTTCGTCTTTGTATATCGTTCTCAACTAGTGTAGCCTTCTTGCCATCTAAAGCAAAAAGTTCTTTGAAATGTACTATGTAGTATTTACCTTGTTTGTGTAGTATGTGGCAACTTTGAAATAAAGTTTTATCTTTACGACTTGCAACACCTATTCTGGATAAAGTTTCCCTTATCTTTAAGAAATCATCTGGCTGTTTAAGTGTAACCTCTAACATCTGCTCAGGTGACCAATTAAAATTGTCTTCACTCATCTTTTTCTCCCACCCTTATCAAGTTTCTCTTTGATAAGATTCAATTGTTTTTTATCTAATATGTTAAGGGCAACCTTTGCTTTTGAATTACTATAGCCGTAGTATTCTTTAACATAATCTAAATTTTTTGATTTAGCTGTGGTGACCCACTTGCCGCCAAATCTTTTTCTCTTACGAATACTATTTAGTAGAAAGTGAAATTGCAGTCGTTTAGTGAGGCTGTGATGGATATTCATCTCGTTTGCCATCATTATACTATCAATATGTTGTGATAGGCAACGATTTATGATGTATGGTGGAAACTTCTTTTCCCAAGTCAAATCATCTCCGTCTAACAAATTAACTTTTGTCCAGTTAATTGCATTTAGATAATCAGATAATTTATACTCAATCATTAATGCTTCTCGTGTTTTTTGTGACCTTTATGAGAACCCATATAGTAATCGCTTGGTTCATAATCCCAAACTTTACCGTGATGTCCTCTCCAGTCAGCCCAAAACATTCTTGCTCTAACTATAAGTCTTCGCCAAAGTGTTCTTCTTGCCATTATCTCCTCTACTTAAATTTACATTCTGCCATGATCTGTGTCAGGCACGCAACCATATTTATCTCATGGTCGGCCACAAAGGCGGATTTATATTGGTAATCAGCAATTGTTAGAACGGCTGCAGGTATAGATTGAGGTTGAAGATGTTTGTATAGGATATCATAGATAGATGAGAATAGACTACTAGGGTCTTTATCTAGGTTTTGAATAACCCATTTTCTCATATCGCCAAATCGTTTTTCTTTTAATAACTTGACTAGTTCTTTATTATTGATCTCGGATAAACTGACTAATATACCACTATCAACTTTACCTCTTACTGAATATCTTTGTAATTCATTAATAGTTCTACGGAAGTCAGGATAATGTCTTTGTATTAGTTCAGCAAGGACCTTATTATCAAACTCTATATTCTCTGCCTTTAATAGTTCACCTAGTCGTTTCATAAACGCACTAGCAGTTTTTACTTTCTGACCATTGGTGATTCTAAAATCAATAACGGTGCAACGACTATGTAATGCAGGGATTATCTTGTTCTTAAAATTACAAGTAAATATAAATCTACAATTCTTGTAAAATGTTTCAATGAAATTACGCAACGCAGGTTGAACACTATCAGCGTTCATATAGTCTGCCTCGTCTATAATAACGACCTTGTGAGTAGATGACTCGTCTAATGATACAGTTGACGCAAAGTTCTTAATAGTCGTTCTTAGCGTGTCTATATGACGGCCTTCATCTGATCCATTGATGATTATATAATCTGCCTTTAGTTCTTCACATAAAGCACGAGCAACAGTAGTCTTACCTGTTCCTGCTGTGCCTGATAGAAGAAGATTAGGAATCTCTTTTTGTTTTAGAAACTTACTAAAGGTATTCTTTAGGTCTTCGGTTAATATGCAATCCTTAATTGCTCGTGGTCTGTATTTCTCCACCCATAGGAAATCACTCATATGTAATCTCCTTAAAATGTTGAATCAGCTTCTAATGCAATCCAGTATTGGACTTTAACTTTCTTATTGATAAAGTGAGCAATCTTTGCCTTTGATAATGCAACATCATAATCGCCAGGAATAATTTTCATATTCTCGGCCTTGATATATGCAGTAAATTCTAAATCAGTTTCGCCGACTTCTACAGACGACTGGTTTGAGTTAGAGTTCTTTTTATCTAATGCAACAAGTTTTATCTTGCCTTTCTCACCTTTGAAAGCAATATCAGGTAGCGATAAGTTAGTATATAACTTCTTAACAGACTCATAGTCGCTATTCTTTAATGTAAATGCAACCGTCTTGTCTGGCATTGATATTGTTTTTGTTGGATATCTCAATGTAGATTTATCAGCAAATGCATATCTAGCATTTAATGATGACTTCTCATCTTTGATTTTTAAATTAGCAGTACCATTAAAGTTCAACACAGGTTGTTGAAAACTATCTAATGCTCTTAAAAACTCTGGTAAGTCATATACTCCAAACTCACTTTCAAAGTTTTCTTCTACGTCTGCTTTTGCCATAATATTTCTCATGGTTGACATTGTTTGTAATGTCTTACCAGGAGTAAATAATATATTAGCATTAATATCGCTAAAATTTCTTAGGATACCAATTGTACTATCACTTATTTTCATTTCATCTCCTTATCATAATTTAATAATAATATAACATAGTGTACTGCTTTTAATAAGTCAGCACGATTATGTCCCTTCTTCTTCCCATACCTACACAAATATTTAATTGCATTTGCATGGCAAAAATCTTTTCCAATGTTTAGTGTTTTTAATAAGTCTAAAACTTGAAAGCCTTTTTGATCACTTGAATAGTGTTGGCCGTAAGTTGACTTAACATAATCACCAATCTCTTTTAATATTTTATCTTCGTTGTATTTCATAATATAATTATAACATTATTCTTTGTTAGAGTCAAGCGTTGATTGTTGTAAATATTTTAATACAGACTCAGGACTAGATACCTCATAAGGATCGCCAGTTGTATTATTATCTTTACCTTCTTCTTCAAATACTTTTTCTACAATACCATCATTGATAATTGCAGAATAACGCCATGATCTTTTACCAAACCCTTGTGGGTTTTTATCAACTAGCATATTCACACCATCAGTAAATTGACAGTTGCCATCAGGTATGACTTTAATGTTTTCTAATTTTTGATCTGCTGCCCAAGCATTCATCACAAACGAATCATTTACAGACATACAAAATATTTCATCTATGCCATGTTCTTTAAATACGCTGTGTAATTTTTCGTAATTCGGTAGCATTTGATTTGAACAAATAGGTGTAAATGCTCCAGGTAATGAAAATAGAATAACTCTCTTACCTTTAAAATAATCATCTGTAGTTTTATTAAACCAATCACCCATTGATCTAACTTTGAAATCTACATTTGGTAGTTTATCGCCTTGTTTCATTATATATTTCTCCTAAAAATTTTATATATAAACTATTATATACTAAAAAGGGCGACTAGTCAAGTAGCCAGCCGCCCTATCTATGATATTATTTAATTGAGATAGTTCTAGCTTTTTTATGTTCTGGAACAATTCTCTCTAAAGATATTCTCAATAGTCCATCTTTTAGTTCAGCGCCTTTGACTTCACAGTCCTCAGCGATTGTAAAAGACTTCTTAAAGTATCTTTTAGCGATACCTTTATGAATCATCTCCTCGTCTTTATCAGCGTCAGCGCCAACAGAATCGTTGACAACTTCTTTGACTTTAGACTCGATAGATAGAACACCTTCCTCAAGGTTAATGTCTATATCTTTTTTGTTATAACCTGCAAGAGCGATTTGAATATCGTACTTGTTCTTTCCTTGTTTCGCTATATTGTAATGCGGGAAAGCAGGGATGTTTTTAATATGATCTAATTGATGATCAAACATTGATTCAAAATGTCTGAACGTGTCATCAAACCCTACGGTTAATGGTCTTAATTGATTGAAAATAGATAGTGCTTTATTGGTCATTGTAACCTCCTTTTATTAAGCAAAGTTAATTTTCTGACAACCCTATAAGGCGTTGTCTATTATTATATAGTAATTATTTATAATATTTCAAGTGTATATAATAATGCTGGGGGTGTTTTATAGTGTCTATGACTAAAGGCACACCCCTTACCTTTCTATACCCCTACAAGGTCTTATGAATCGCCTCATAGTAATAATATATATAACATCAACAGACGGCATAGAATACTTAAATTTTTTTAACTTTAGTTCCTTTAACCCAACGATACCCTAATAATTCATCATTTGCTTTCTGAGCTTTTCTGATTAACTTTGATCGTTCTTTGGCCTTTTCACGTTTTTTTTCAGATGGTTTCATAAAGTATTGCCTTGCTCTTACTTCTTTTACAAGACCTGCCTTCATAACTTTCTTCTTTAAGACTCTCATGGCCTTCTCTAAATTACCACCTCTTACTTCAACTGTAATTGACATATGTTATCTACCTCCTCCCCATAAAATTAACATTAATAATATTGGCACAACTATTGTAAGTGGCCAAAAATTTAATATATCAATATAACTAACTTGTTTTTCTTTAACCTTTTTGTTAATTGATCTTTTAATCTCCATCATTAAATCGTGTATTGGTTCTCCTTTTTGATATGCAGGAAAACCTAAATCTCTTTGCACTCTAACTATATTCATTGCCTCTAATATAGTTTTCTTTTTTAAATCTATTGTAACCTTATTTGCCACCTTTATCTCCCTTATCATTTGATTGTATCCACACAGGTGGATTATCACCACCTACATCATAGTCGTGGTATGATCCTTTTTTATATGTACTATAATCTGGTTTAGGTGCGTGTCCTTGTACACCTTTCTCAATATCATCTTTTGTATAGGCAGGTTTCTTACTCTTATCTAAACTACCTACATTGATAGGATAACCAGGTTTTAATTTCTGAACCTTGCCACCTTTATCTAAAAATTCTTTCATCATACGATCCCTTTCCTCTTTTGAGGTTTTAGGTCTCATATGTTCTAATCCGCTATTATCTTTAAAATTGCTCATATTTTATTTCCTTTGTGTGTAAAAACTTGTGGCGATTTGACTCGCCACAAGCGGACTTACACTATGGATAGATTTAGACGTTGAAGTCGTCCTCAGCGTCCTCCTCACTATCATCGGATTTCTTTTCTGATAGGATTTCAGCTTCTTCAGCCTTCTTCTTATCAGCAAGAATATTCTCTACACTAGCACCAGAATCTACTTTGGTATATAGATCAGTAAAAGATGATTTTGTATCATCATCAAATCTGTTGGTACAAACTTGTATTGCCTTCATTTTATTTTTGAAGATACCATATGCCTCAGCAATATGGACAAGTCTTCTAGTTGATATAATCTCATCAACTCCACCGTCATTATAAGTTTTTCTTATAACGTCAGCCCAAGTCACAAGATTATGTGCAAATTTAACATCTGATTTACCAGCAGACTTTAATTTCTGAGCAACAATTTTTTCTTCTATTTTAGCAGAAGGATATTGTTGTTCAAAGGTTACTGGAAATCTTTCAAGGAATGCCTCGTTAAGAACATTAGTCCCGATAAACTTACCGTCATCTGAACCTTGACCCTTTGTATTCGCAGTAGCGATCACATTGAATCCAAGTTTAGGTTTAACAAACTTGTTTATCTTTTTAACATAGACACCCGAACCTTCAAGGATAGGTTGAAGACACATTATTTTATTACTTGCAAGGTCAATCTCATCAAGTAGTAAAACAGCGCCTCTCTCCATCGCCTCAATTACAGGACCATTTTGCCAAACGGTTTGACCATCTTTAAGTCTATAACCTCCCAGTAAATCGTCCTCATCGGTTTCAATCGTAATATTACATCTTATCATTTCTCTTTTACTATCAGCACACGCCTGAGTCACAGCAAGAGTTTTACCGTTACCCGACAGACCAGTAATAAAAACAGGATAAAACTTTTTACATTTTACGATATTTCTAATATCTGAATAGTTACCAAAATTAACAAAGTCTGTATCCTTCGCAGGAACAACATTATCGGTCAATGAAGATACGATATAAGCCGCCTTTGTGTCATTTGATATTTTAGTTTCGGTTGTTTTAGATTCAGATTTATCAGAATCAATATTGATATTATAAACTCCTCTATCAACTTTGAATCTATCTGATTTCAACCAAGAAGGATTTGATATTACCTTCTTATCAACAAGAGCATTTATCTCTGCCCTAGTCACCGTATCTTTTTTGTAAGTATCTTTTAATACTTTCAACACGGTTTTTTGTGTTTTGTTTAACTCAATCATTATATAAGTCCTTTCATATTTAAGTTATACATATATGCTATCATTTTTTGGGGTAAAAGTCAAGCGAAAAAAACCCTTCATTTATGCGATCCTTTTGATAAAGTTTTGTAATAATACTCTGGAACTGATTCGTTTCTTCATTCCCGACATAAATGACTTCTTTAATAATCTCTTGCTGGTTGTATCTATATTATTTGATACATTGTTAGAAACTCTGGTATCCGACTTAACATAGAAATAAACATCATAAGCAGTATTGTAGTCAGCAATAAACTTATCTTTACTAAACATTTTTCTAGCCAACATTTCCTTATTGTATGGCACTCTTAATTGATATTGTAATTCTCTATATTTAGCAACAAGGTAGAAACCGATAGTTTGTAAATCATATTTCTTTTTTAAAAATCTTAACATAGTTGAAGTAAAATCTCTTTTATCATTATAGTATGATCCTGCCATATGATACTTGCCGTTAAGTCTTAAATACAGATCACCAAGACCTTGTTTATTCATACTATTTGAAGCACCGTCAGTTAAAGTAACCAATGATAACTTGTCGGTCTGATAATCAGACTTAAATTTTTTAATAATATGATCCATTGCAATCAACGACTCATTAAGTGGTGTTGAAGATAGATAGTAGTCATGGTTAATTGATGGTACAGTTTCATCTTCTAACATATGATCAGGTCTTCTCCAGTTATAATAACCATTAAAGTACATTGCAGCCCTATGTAATATAGTAGCACACCTCATATAGTCAACTTTGGTTTGTTTATGTGAAAACAATTGAACAAGTTTAGTTGAAGCGTCTGGTAATAAAGTAGTCTTACCAATTTTAAATCCTGAATCTGTATAATCAGTAGCAGTACCTGATCTATGATTATTCATAAATGCATATACTGAAAAAGGTATATTAATCTTTTTACAAAATAAAGTTAAGTTTAATAATTGTTCTACTGTTGGTAGTAAATGTTTTTGCATTGATCCTGACCAATCAAGTAATAAAATCATACCGTGATTTTTTTGATTAGGTACAGTTGTGATCTTTTTAAATATATCTTCAGCAAATTTATAACTATGTAATTTTAGAGGATCAATAATTCCTGTTTTATCCTGTGAAGCACGAGCATATAATTTAGCATTTTTCTTCATCTCAAATTCTTTAACTAGATAATTTACAACATTAGAAGAATCTTTAATAAATTTTTGTGTTCTAATTCTTGCCTTCTCAATTTGTCCTCTATTATATTCATCATTATTTTGTTCCTTATCATAAAGCATAATATCTCTAATAAATTTATTGTAAGGTATAATTAATTTTTTAAGATTAACTTCTGGTAGATCAGCATAACATCTTTCATAAGCATTTTCATCTGTAATACCTTGTACCGATGTTTCATAATGTTCAGCAGTTAAAGGTCTAATTTCTGTCGGTGTATTGTCAGGTGATCCTGCACCACTACCTCCAGTTGAGTTAGTATCTTTTTTATTAGCGTCATCTTCGCCTGTATCTGATTCTGATTTCTTATCTAACCATTCATCTAATTTTTGATCAGTAGTTTTATCACCGTCATTAGTAGAGTTATTTGAATCTACATCTGACTCACCTTCTTGTTTTTGTTTTACTTCACTTTTTTTATAAACTTTTTTAAGTTCAGGTTTCTTCTTTAATTCTTCTTTACAATATCCTAATATTTCTTCTGATAATTTTAAAACATCATCAAAGGTCTTACAATTATCAACAGCATTAACTAGGATTTTTTCTTTAGGAGTAAATTTAAAATCTAATTTTTTTGAAGACTTATAGTATAAGTTGATTTTATCAATTAATGCATAATCGGATAATGTTCTATTTTTAGTTCCGAAGAAATTATCTTTATACATCTTATCAAATCCTTTTAAATAGTCATTTGTTAAACCAGGATATTTCTTTTGTATAAGTTTATCAATTCTAGCGTCTTCAATAACATTAACAAACATCTTAAATTCTTTTGATCTATCCCCTAACTCTTTCCATGAATCTGCAGGTGTATGTAAAGCGTGGGAAACTTCGTGTCCAACAAGCATATCATATACGTGTTTGGATTTATGTTCTTCTTTAAATATAGGGATTGTTAAAATTCTATTGACTACATCAAACGAAGCAGTCTTAACTTGATTCTCTTGTACTTCAATATTTTCAGTAGCAAGTAGTTTTGCAAGTTGTGATTTATTTTTCATAGTATTTTTATTCATAATATACACTTATGCTATACTATATTGAGCAATAAATCAAGCAAATAATGGTACGTGAAATAAGGGTTTTTAGGAATAATGGCTAGAACAAAGAGAGAACATCTGATTTTTACTTGATTCCTATGAATATAGGTTCGTATTTTCTGCCTGGAATGTCAGGTCTTGCGAATCGTCCTATATAGTTATTTTTCTGTTTTGGATCTATTTCAACATTATGTAGTGTAGCTTGTACCTTCGTTCCTTGTTGAGTTGATAGTGATAACCACCAAACTTGTATATCTCTAAATCCTGCCTCAACCATAGAATCGTAGGTGTCTTCTTCAAAGGTCTTATATGTTTTTACGTTTGCAACATTGAAAGCTGCATATTTACCTGGTTTCAAACCTGTGTATGCGTTTTTAATAGTCTGTAATAAGAAACCCTCTTTCCATTCAGATTGATATTTAAACTTGTTATATGATTGTTCAGGTTCATCACCGTATTGTTCGTGTCCTAAATAAGGTGGACTTGTAAATACAAAATCTAAACTATTCATATCAGGTAAAAACGTTTCACTACCTTGTTTTAATAGTGTATATTTTTTATGTGGGTGACCATAATCATCCCTAATCTTTTCTAATCCTGCATATGTGGGAACACAAGGGTCTGTGCCTATATAATTTACGCCAGCAGCAATTGCCCCTACTATACGACCACCATAACCCATACTAGGATCCCAAACTGTACCTGCTTCAGTACCCTCTAGTGGACTATCTTTTTGTACAAATATATCATATAGAGTTGCAGCAGCAGTTGGTCTAAAATTAGATACCATTTGAGTGCCTGAATATCGTCTTAACATTGCTCTCATATCTGATGGTGTTATATTGTGTGCTTCTTTCTTTTTAAAGAAAGTTCCTGTAAGTATCTTATTGATACCCTTTTCTAAATGCGTTTCATCTTCCCATATCTCCATAGGTGTCTTCATCTTACCACATTTAATAGACCATGCGTGGTGCATATACGACCATGCAAGTGTTAATCCGTGTGTTGATTGACCTATGATTTTATTCTTTGTATCTAATAAAGTATCTCTATTAAATGACATAAGTTTTTTAAACTCCTCATCTCTCCATTTTCTATCTTCGGGATAGTAAGGAAATCCTTTATTCTCTTTCCAATCTTTTATTACATCTAAAGCACTCATTCAAACATTATCCTTTCCGTTCTTTGTAATACAGGTTTATAATTTTTACAATCGTTTTCTATACAATCTTTTATTACATTTTCTAAATGATCAAAATAATACTTGTCTTTTTCATAACTAAAATTATGTTGCCAAGCTGTATGTTTTGTATAAAAGACTTTGTTTGTATTTAAAAGTTCATCTCTATTTTTACTATCCAATGTATCAATATGTGCTACTGTTATATTGTCTATGTTTCTTAATAATGAATCGTTATCTAATACATCTGCTCTACTTACAGATATTAACTTACCTTTAAAATGTTTCAATATACTATCATTGATATAGTGTTTATTATTTTCAGGTGGTATTGATACGACTAAAGTATCGTGTAAAGCAAGTTGTTTTTGTATCTCGTCTTTTGTTGTATTTCTTTTAACTATAAATGAAGGCCATGGGTGATTTATCTTTTTTGCAATTTCACCATAACCTATAAACATAACTCTATCGTGTGGTTTTAATTTATCCATTATCCAGTCTGCTGTAGGTTTTGCAAATGGTTTAGTATTTACAACACCGATACCTCTACTTTCGCACTCGTCTAAATTTACATTATCAAAACCATGCTGTCTAACAACAATCCATTTAAGATTAGGAAATGCATTATAACTCTTTTCACCCACTTTTGTAAATTGAACAGATAATAATTCTGTATCGTTATCAACAAATTGCAGGCTGTCGTATTGACCATGTGATTCCCATTTATAATCTTTTAGAAATTCACTAGGCGAATACTTAATATCTTTTTTATCTTTTACTATTACTTTAGGCATTTACTTAATATGTTATCAAACTCTTTATAATATTCTTTTTCAGTTGGTAGTTTATTTAAGAAATTTGTCTTTATCTTATTTAACCACTTATCTGACTTTTTTACTTCTCTTATTTTATCACATAACTCATCTTTTGTAAAGACTCTCTGGAAAGTGTCTGCTACTAGTATGTTATTTGTATCATATTCTTTCCATACAAATGGGAATACATCACAAGCAAGTGATTCGGGATATCTACCTGTGACAGCAGTTTGATCAATCCAGTTAAAACAAACGGTTGTTATTGCCTCATCTAGGTAACCTACAATCTCGTTCATTTTGATCCACTTCTTTTCTACAGGAAAAGGCCATCTTCCTATAATAGTTGATGATACTTCTTTGTCTTTGTTTATCTCTTTTATAATTTTAAGTCTATCATCACCTGTCTTAACGCCTCCTGCGTTTTTACTTTTATCTGATCCCCAATATATAAAATCAAATTTCTTCTCACTAGGAAATCTATATTGTCTTTGTATGTAATGATATTTTAAAGCGTGTAATCCTAGTTTAAAATCCATTTCATCTATTGTTGTAAATGATTTAGGTTTTACTTTGTTCTCAAATGTATATTGCATTATAAGATTTTCATTTACACCTCTATCTTGTGTAAGTAATATAATATGTTTATTGTTAAGATACTCATATGCTTTTCTAATCTCTGCTTGTGATTTTTCTATATCTCGTGGGTGCATAGCATTTGCAAAGTAAATAAATTCTTGTACAGCAGGGAATATAATTACTTCAGCGTCTTTAAGATTTTCTAAATTTCTTTCTGCACCTTTATTAGCAAACGCAAAATTGTAATAACTATATTCGTGTTGTTTATTATTGTTGGCATACTCTCTAAAACATTCATAGAAAACGTCCATACCATATTGTAATACTTCGGTATAATTAACTTTCTTTCTTAAACTTGCAAAACAAATTTTCATATATTACCACCTATATTCCAAAACATTATATCACCTTCTAGTTGTTCTATGTTTTGTTCTAACCACCACCATGCTTTTCTATCCCACGTTCCATTGCAAGGAAAAGGTACTTCATAATCTGTCATCATATCTTCAAAGGGATATTGTGTTTTGTATATGTTGATTGAATCAGAGGTCATACTATAATCTTTTTTAAACTTATCATCTATTGTTGATATATTTGAAACGGTTATAATGTGTGCTTGTTTATTTGAATTAGAAAACAAATCATCACCTGGTTGAAATGCCTCTACTATACCAGAAGAGGTTACGCCTGATCCTGCTGATACAACAAGATGATCTACTAAATGTTCTTTAAATGTTTTATCTGCTCTTGTCTTTAAATCGTTTCTATAATCCTGATGGTCAAACGCATACGGCAACATCTGTATATCATTTTGTCTTGCATATTTTTTTACTTGTGCATATAGTATTGCCATCATATTAGGTTTAAGTTTATAAAATTCACACTTGTTTGCTTTTGCTTTATCTAATATAAATTGACTATATGTTTTAGATGGTGCATATGCATAGATAAATTTTATACCTCTTCTCTTACATAGTTCAGATAATGCCCAGCCTGACCATGACCCATTTACTGCAAGGTGTATTAAAGGATATTTAGGATTAATATGTTTTTGAAGTAGGGCGTCTATACCTGTTATCTTACCCCAAGGTGGTAGAATATTATTGTCGCCTACTAGATCATCACGTTTAACTAGTATTGTTCTACCTTTTAAAGTATATTTTTCAACAGGTGTATTTTGATTCATAGTATATATTATACACTATAACTAGAAAATTGTCAATCCCTCAAAATCTCTCGTGTTTTCTCACTACTCCACACGTCAGCGACTAGGTGTATTCGTATATCATCGCCGTTATTGATTGCTGTATGTGGTCTTCTTGTATCTAAAAACCAACACTCACCCTTTTTCATATTATAGATTTTGTTTTCGCCATCGTTATTCCATGATGTAAAGATTACCTTATCGTTTGTTTTAAGAGGTATGTGTAATCTCATCATCTTACCATCTGTTGTTCCCCACGTTGGGTCTGTCTGATCGGTATGTCTTTTAAGTTCGCCACCACCAGGTTTAAGAGTCATAAATCTAACTCTATCAAACTTGCCTGGTATCTTATCTAAAAAGTGATCACATACTTTTTTTAGTTTATTATATAGGTCTGTTTTGACTAATGGTCTGTCTTCTTTTAAATCTGCTTTTTTATCAACATATGTGCTGTCTTTTTCAAACCCTAATATTGATAGTGCCTTCCATGATTGCCCTCTATTGTAATTACTATTATGATTTGTATATTTTAAATTCATACTAATTAGTTCTTTGACTAATTCATCTATAATTTTGTGATCAAATTTTAGTGTTGTCTTTTTCATATTGATATTTTCTGTATCAATAACAGGCGTAAATTTTCTTTCCCCTTTAAAATATATGCCTATGACATTGCTGTATGTATCGTATCTTGTGCCTATCTTTTTAAAACCTGCACTAACAGCTGCTTCTTTAATTAATTTGTTTTCTTCAAATAAATGTAACCATGCAGGTGCTTTGATTTTATCTAGCACAGGTACTACATCAAAAAATTCTTTTGTATTGGCTGCAATTTTAGAAATGATTGTATCGCCTTTTTGTGTCTTTGCAAAAGGGGGACCTGCGTTGAACATATTTACTTTAGAAGAGGCCTTGGCAGTTCTCATCATATAGACTACATTGTTTTCTTCGTATATCTCACCTCTTTCTAAAGCAGATACTAGAAAAAACTTTTTAACTTGTAAAAATGGATTGTGATTGTATGAATTAAAGTTTTTAAACTTCTCAACCCAATGTTCAAGTTCTTCTATTGTATAACCTTTTTGCCAAGCCTTCATTAAAATCCTATTGGACTACATATATCAAATTCTTCTGCTTGTTCTAACAGATTATCTAGTTTAGGATTAGTATAACAATCTACTACTAGATGTAGCATATCAGTTATTGACTTATTATGTATTGCGTGATCTTTTGATACATCAACATAATAGTATTTTCCTTGTTCTAAATTATAATGATTTTCTTTCTTATCTTCCCATAAGTAGAAATGAACATTGTTTGCTGTTTGTAAAGGTATGTGTATTCTTACAAGGTCCTTATCTTTATTCTTCTTATGTCTTTTGATAGAGTGGCCTGCTTTCAATTTCATATATTTTACATTTGCAAATTCAGCAGGTATGTGTATTAAGATTTCTCTTATTGCTAGTAAGTCTTTTGTTATATCACCTGTAAATTTTTCTTTAAATACAGGTAAGTCTAGTTGCTTAAGTATTTTGCTTTTTGGCATATAATTTACTTATCCTTTTTATTTCTTTTTCTCTCTTTTTTAGAGCCATATCTAGTTTTAATTTACTTACTAATTCAGTAAATACTTTACCTTGCATATGGTCTAATTCGTGTTGATAACATCTACTTACAATGCCATCTAATTCTTCTTCTACTGTTTCTAGTTTTTCATTTAGATATTTGACCTTAACTTTTTGTGGTCTTTCAATATCTAAAAACAAGAAAGGGAATGTAAGGCAACCCTCTTTATACCTAATTAGTTCTTTAGACATATCAGTTATTTCAGGATTGATACATACCCATTTCTTGCCATTTGCAATATCTTTATTATCGCCCATAATAAACATACGATATGGTTTACCTATTTGATTTGCCGACAATCCAATGCCGCCATAGTTCTTCATAGTTTCAAACATATCTGCTACAAATTCTTCTAAGGTTTTCTTACCTTCTAATTCTTTAAAGTTTTCTGCTGTAAAGGGTGCAATGCTTGATAGCACTCTTTCATCATTTGGTGGTAGTAATTTTAATATCATTCTGCTATCCTTGTAAAGTTGTGTACTTTTTCAAATTTTATAATGGACGTAAATTTATCAAATAGTATATCGCCTTTGTGTGATATAATAAATGTGTTTTCATTTTGCAAACTTTGAATAATCTTAAAGAAGTCATCTGTGCCTTGACCGTCTAAACTAGAATCAAATATCTCATCTAGGATTAATAAATTTGTATTCGTGCTGTTCTTCATTTTTGCAATAGCACGCCAAGTAAATAACAAGGCCAAATCTATTCTTAACTTCTCTCCTTCACTAAAACTTTCATAATTAAATGTATCTCTAAATCTACTTTTAATTGTTTCGTTAAACTCACTATCTAAATTAAAATTAACGAAAAAATCCAATTGAGTTAGAAATTTGTTTATTAGGTTATTTATGATCGGCACATATTTCTTAATTACATTTGACTTAACACCTGTATCGTTTAGTATTTCTCTAGCAATATCAATGTATTTCTTTTCTTCTACGGCCTTATTTTTTTCTTCATTTACTAATTCTAAATCTTGTTTTATTTGTTCTAACTCTTTTTGTATTTGATTTGAGTTATCATCTGTATTTTCTAGTTTAGTAATTTCTGTATCTAATCTATTTGAGTGTCTATTGATTTCTGAAATAGATGTATTTACTTTTGCTACATTTATATCTAAATCATTTAATCTTTTTTCTACTGCCTTATACTCTTTTATCTTCTCTTGTGTCTTCCCCATCTCGGCTTCTAATTGTTGTAAGCCTTCTTCTAGTTCGCTAATCTTTTTCTTGCCTTCGTATATTTCAGTTTGTTTAAATCTTAAATCAATGGGTTGTGTACAAGTAGGACAGTTGTCGTTTTGTTCAAAAAACTCTACATCTTTTTTTTCTCTTTCAAGTTTATGTTCTATCTTTGATTCTAATTTATCTAATTCTTTTTCTTTTTTAAATACTTTTTCACTACCCCATATTTCTGCCTTTGTAGATATAATCTTTTCATTAAGGGTTTGTAGTTTTTGATTGTATTCGTAATTACTTTGTTCGTTTTCTTTTAGCTGTTGTCTTCTATCTTCAACATCTGACTTATCTCTATTTTGTATTTCTTCAAAATGTTTCTTTTGTAATTCGTATTTTTCTGTCATTAGGTCATATCTATGTTTTACATCAACAACAGATTTATTTAACTCACCTTGTTTTGATCTTAACAATAAATCCATATATGTAAAAACTCTTATGTCTAATATTTCTTCTACAACCTCTCGTCTATGTTTTGCTCTTAAATGCATAAATGGTAAATAAGTTGATGAACCTAATATGACCACTTGTTTAAAGGCACGAAAGTTGCATTTTAAAATATTGTTTTCTAATATGTTTTGATAGTCTATACTATTAGCATCCTGATTTAACATTACATCATCACAATAAATTTCAAACTTGCTAGGTTTGATACCTCTTATAACTTTATATTTTTTGTTAGCAGTTTCAAATTCTACTTGTATCTCACAATCTTGTTGATTGATTGTATTAACTATTTGTTCTTTCTTAATATTTCTAAATGGTTTATTAAATAGAACATAACATAATGCGTCAAGGAAAGTTGACTTACCTGATCCGTTTTTACCTATGATCAAAGTTGATTGCGACTTTGCCATATCTATTTCCATAAACTGATTACCAGTAGATAAAAAATTCTTCCATCTTAATTTTTTAAAATATATCATGCTGTCTTATCACTTGCCTCTATGTATATTGATTTTAAATATTCTTTTAGTTTGTGTTTGTCCACATCTGTTTCTAATTGATCAACATAGTTGTTTAAATATGTAACCGTATCTTCACCCATTTCTAATACGTCATCTCTTACGCTGGTTTTTATATCAGAAAAATCCTCTATAATATTCAGGTCGTGTATTGTTGCTTCATTATAACATCTGTATAAAAATTTATCAAACATCTCATCATTTGTCTTTTGTAATACGACTAATTTTACAAGATGGTTATTATATGGTGTTAGATCAAAGTTATTATAATCGTGTTTCTTATCATCATAAATTATTTTTTTATGTATTGTAAGTGGATTAGGTATTCTTGTTATCTCTCTAGTTTCTGTATCAAATATATGAAATGCTTTTGGGTCTTTATAATCTGACCAAGTCATCTCATATTGAGCACCACAATAAAATATCTGGCCATCATCTGTATGTTTATGAAAGTGACCTGATATAACTCTTTCAAATCTTTTAAAATCTGATTTTAGACTACCGTGTTCATTGATTACACCATTCTGCATTTCTATGCCTTTGATTTCTAAATGACCCATTACTATTTCTGCTGTTGAAGTTTTTAACTTCTCCATAGTGTGTTCGTAATTGTCATCACATATCCAAGGCACAAACAATATATTACATCCATCAATATCTACTTCGGTTGATCTAGTGTAAATATATGGTTCGTTTCTTTTATCAAAGGTCGTGTACAAGTTTTCAATTGCGTTGACCTCGTTTGTGTTTTTGAAATAGGTATCGTGGTTACCTATAATAATGTGTGTGTCAATTTGTTCTTCGTAAAGTTTATCAAAAAATTGTTTTCTGAATATAGAAGCTGTTTGATGATTTATAAATTTTCTTCTATCAACAACATCACCTAAATGCACCAAGGTTTTGATGTTATGGTCTTGCATATAAGGAAAAAAGATTTCGTTATAAAATCTTAATTGATAATTTCTAAATGCTTCACTATCATTTCTCACACCGAAGTGTGTATCGTTTAGAAGGGCGATCTTCATAATGTTATATATCTAATACGGAACTATAGGTTCTTCTCTTTCTTTTTTTTATTTTTATTTCTTTTTTATTAGGTGTTTCATCACTAGGTTTATTTTTTCTTAAAAATTCTAGGAACTGATTCTTGTAGTCGTTTTGAGTGTCTCCTGGTAATACGCTAAACTCGTCTATGTTACCTTGTTCAATCATCCGATACTTAATGTTAGTTTGTTTTTTCTCTTTCTGTATTCGTCTGATAAAAGCGTAATAGATTATTTGCGTAAAGTAAGCAAAAGGATTATTACTCTTTTGAGGATTAAAGTTATCTAGGTATTGTAAGCAGTTTTCTATACCATCTGAAATCATATCATCTCGGAATGTATAGTTTATAAAATTAGGTCTGTAAGACAAGTGGTTAGCAATCTTTAAAAAACACTCACCTATATAATTGGTCACAGGTGGCTTCTTTCTTTTTCTTTTTTCTGCTTTTTCAACTTTGTCTTTGTATTCAATCATCGCTTGTAGGAAGACTTTATTATCTACATAATGTTCTGATTTTTTTCTTGTTCGTGTCATAATTATATTATATCATATTTGTTATATAAGTCAAGGACCTATGGTTAAATTATCCAATTATATATGGCTCTCAATGCAAGAAGCAGATACATTAGTTCCATCAATGCTCTAGGTGTATCTCTATCTTTAAAACCCATATATATCCAAATCGTACAAGATGTTGACGCAATCAACCAACCCAACCATTGTGTATTAGGGTTTGCATTAGATAACACGAATGCCCCAATAAAAGCAAGGATAAACCCCAGCCATCTCATTCCGTCTATGTTCTTGTAGTATCTAATTTTCATGGTCGCTTGACATTATCTATTTTTCTTGTTATACTAACCATGCTGGTTCAAACCGAGGAACCTAGCTAGTACGATTAATGAATCTTTTTAGAAGGCATTTTAAGTAGTTCAGCAACATTATCAAAGTCTTCCTTTCCTATATCTCTCTCATAAGGATCGGACTCAATTCCATTATCTAATTCTTTATCTGTCATATTTCTTTCAATATAACCTGGCAACTGCTGTTTAGCATTTTTTAATGAATGAGTAAGATCAGCATATCTACGAGTAAAAGCAGCCGTAGCATTGCATATGGTCACAATCTTATCTATTGGTATTGTGATTATTTTTTCATCTGTAAAACCAACCCACCTCACTAGCGCTATATAATCAGATATGCCATGTTCCGTTATACGAGGCACATACTTAATTAACATAGGTTCTTGTAATCTTAATAGTTTAGAGTTTTCAGGTAGTTGATTTTTATGTAAAGGAAACTTACAACAGATTTCCTCTCCAGAAACCAGTCTGATAATCTTAACTGACTTTGTATCAATACGATTAATCATATAACTATTTATCTATTTCAATGGTGTGGATCTCATAATTAAATCCTTCCCTATTATAGATATTAACCCTTTCTTTAAAGTGGTTTAAAGTAAAGTTATCTTTACCTTTATAAGATAGGTCATCGCTAATATCGTACACAGTAGCGCTATCTTTCTTATCACCAACCCTTAATCCTCTACCTATACTTTGTAATACTCTTATAGGGCTTTTAGTAGGGCTACTAAAAACAATGTTGTGTAAATTACGAATATTGATACCCGTACTGAACGTGCCGTAAGAAGCCACGATAATAGCGTTGTCTTCTCTTTCGGTAATTGCTCTAATTTGTTCTCTATCATTTGTATCTGTTCCACCAAAAACGAAAAATACTTTTCGTTCTTTATCTGCTTTTTCTTTAATTAGTTTAAATAAAATCTCACCATGCTTTTCTACTAGTTGAAATAACAAAAGCGTGTTGCCTTTTAACGCTAGAGCAAGATTTCGTATGTATTTATTCCTTGGTTTGCTAGAAGTTATATACTCTAGTTCCTCAAAGTATTTTACATCTTTTACTTTCTTTGATTCAACATCATTGTATTTTAGATTTAAGCAGATAACCTTTAATTGAGCGAGTTGTTTTCGGTCAATGAGTTCAGCTGTAGATACCACCTTGTTGACCATACCAAACAAACCTTGCAATACTAACTTGTGAGTTTTACTATCATCTAAAGTTCCTGTAAGACCTATTCTGTATTTGCAATCAGTTAGTTTAGTCATTATCTTCGTCAATGAAACGGCCTTAAATAAGTGTGCCTCATCTCCTATCACAGCACCATAGTCTTCAAAAAACTTCTTTGGTAGTTTATATAATGACTGCCAAGTTGAGATAACGATTCGTTTATTCTCATCTATATCATAGCCGTGATATTTTCTACTGACATTTGTTTCCACATCATAACCATATGATTTAAAGTCTTTGTATAATTGTTCTACTAGTGATGTTGTTGGTACAATGATTAAAATATTATTATCTATCATATTCAGATAGTGGCGAATCAACATATAGATAATAAGTGATTTACCAGAGGCAGTTGGTGATACAATCATACCACGATTGTGTTCTAACGCAAACTTGAAAGCTTCAATTTGATAATCCCTCGGTGTGATAGACATATCGTACTCTTGTATTAATCCGTCTATATCGGCGGCTGTGTGTCTGCTATAATGCAAAATATCACTAGATTCAACTATATGTATGGATTTCTTATTACACCAGTCTTTTAGATAAGGGTATAATCCAAGATACATTTGACCTGTTGCATATGAAAAAAGTCTGATTTTACCATCCCAGACTCGTCTTCTAAATTGAGGTGTAAATTTATATCCTGGTACTTCAAAGGAGAAATAATCGCTTAACTCTCTTGTAATGGACTGATCGGCGTCTATACGAATATAAACATCATTCACTTTATCAACGATTATGTTTTGCATTTTAGACTATGCCAGATGTAAATTTCTGCCAGTCTATTGCGTTCTTAATTTGAAAGCCACGATTAGAAATCATTTTAACTGTTCTATCTAGGTAATCAACAATGCTTGAAATATAAACTACTTTTTGTTCTAACTTAATAATCTCATCATCTGATTTTAGATACTTATCCACATCTTGTTTTAATATTTTTAAATTGAAAGGTTTTAACTGATACACGCTAGGGTCTGCCTTACCTGTATAGTATTCCCATTTATCTCTTGTTAATTTTGCTAAATCTTGCTCGGCCTTCTTCAATAGATTAGTATATTGATTATGGAATTTCATCCACTTATTATGCAAGGCTGGTGTCTTTAATGATTCAATATCTAATTGAACATTGTCTATCTTTAGGTCTTTTTCTGCTAGTTGTTGTAATTCGTCAAAGGTCATTGTATTGTCTTTCTCAATTGTTTCATTGCATATCCAAATAGAACGTGATTACGCATTTGTAATCTGTCCTCTTTGGTATATATACGACCATATGAGCCGTTGTTTTTACCAGTTAATTTCTTACCGATAAGTGCTTTTGTTTCATCACTATGCTTTTGTCCTAGATGTGATCTATTACCTAACGCATTTTTATTACCTATCTTTGCTACTGATAGTTTTTTTATTGTTTCTTTAGACGCTTTTCTACCTAGTTGGGCAAGTCTTCTTTTCATTTGTATTAATTCATAACCCTTAATAGTTTTAGATAGACCTAGATAAGCAATCTTGTCTTGCCAATGACCATATTGTTCATATAGTTTTTTATGTGCAAGAGCGTGTTGTTTTACGGAAAGTAATTTGATATTACTAGGGCGATTAGAACCACCCATATGCTTAGGAATTATATGATGTTTATGCAATTTGTTCATACTATATTATATCACTTATCAATTATTTAGTCAAGGACTAAAGGACTTACGATACGACTTCTATCGTTGTATTACTTGTAATTGTAACCGTTATTGCTGTTGATCCTGCAGGTGCTTTTGTAAATCTAACTACGTTACCTGATACGATATGATAGTCAACACCTCTTTTCATTAATACACCACCAACTAGAATATCTGCTCTTTCAGCGGCTGTGCTTAGTGTAAATGAAGTTGTGATACCATCGCCTGTGAAAGAATCTACTATACCATTTGCTGTTGCAAACTCATATATCTTATACTCAAAGGTCACATTTGCTGTTAGATAATTTATATCTGTTTCTTGTTGATTATAATCTAATCCAGATAATGAAAGAGGATATACATCTCTAAATCTTACTTCAATATTAGGGTTATTCTTACTTGTTAAAATAAAAAGAGTTGCGTCTGAATATAAACCACCGTCATCACCTGTTGGACTTTTGACTTGTCCTATATCATTAAATATTCCTTCATCTTTTGTTGTAGGATATCTATCAGAACCTGAATTTTGTATTGCTCTAAATTGTGAGTGATCTTTAGGAAATCCTAGACCAGTCATCCAACCATGTATCTCTCTATAGTTTTCTAAATTTTCATCTACTAAAAACGATATGTTAAGTGTACCGTATTCTACTTTATCACCAGGGATAGGTATATCTTTTAAAGGTGTCGCCTGATTGAAAGTTCCCATTGTAATACCAGGGATATTTGCAGCCGTGCAAAAATACTCTACTTTAGGTAATTTAAGAAGACTAAACCTAAACTTTGTAGGTTCTGCATAGTCTAATTTAGATGGTTGTCTTGTGTATGCATTTATAACAGTCATACTACTATTTATCTGTTTTATCTACTTCTTCCCACTCTTTTGTTTCGGCTTCAGTTTTAAGTTTCTTCTCATTATCTGTTAAAACACTTTGACTTTCCTCTGCTTTATCCATTCGTTCTTCTATGTTTTCTAAAGGGCCAGGAGTTTGAAGATGATTAAGTGTGTAAGATAATAGGGCAAAAAGAGCGAATAACAATGCTAGACATTGTATAATCTTTATAAACTCTTTTCGTTTTGGTAGATGTTTCATACTTTTATTTATAAGGGGTGGGCGAAGCCCCCTTATATTGTTTATACTTTTCTACTATCTGAAACAAAATCATTAAACTTATTTGCTATGTTAATAACTTGGTCTGTAGATATTTGTAAATCTTTAGCAGGATAGTCTGGTAACTCTTTACCTGATTGCTCTGCTTTAAGTTTATCTTCGTAGTATTTGTTTGATATTTGACAATTGTTAGAATTTATCACTTCATTTGCCAATTTTAAAAGTTCAGCTCTTATTTCATAGCCTGATTTTTCTGCCATAATATACCTCCTGTGTGTTTGTGTGTTTTATAGCATTATTATTTATGCTAAAAAAAAGGGCGACTTTTACATCGCCCTTTTAATTTTGTTATCCAAACGGATTACATTATGTTCGTAACCTGAACACGTCTGTAGTATCTGTTTGAGTTGATAGCACCAACACCATCAGCAGTAATATTACCAGAAGCAGAAGCGCCAGCAAAAGGATTTGCTACCATTCCGTATCTAGTCTTAAAGCCAATTTTCGGTTGGAAAGTATCTTGACCAACTGCTCTTACCATTTGTAATGGTACATATGGACAATAAAATAGTCCTGAGTCATAAGGTGAAGTACCTTTATAACCAACAACATAGTATTGTTTAGTTCCAGCAGCGTTAGCAGCTAAGTTTGCAGCGTATGGATCAATATATACTCTATATTTTCCATTTAATACACCAGCAAAAGTATTTCCTGAGTCATCAACATTTAGATTGTTGTTTAACGCAGGAGTGTAGTCTAACACACCAGCCATTTGTAATGCAGAAGCAACATCAGAAGAACAGATAATCATATTACCTTTTCCTCTTCTTGTTCTTTGAGCGATTGTATTTGCATCTCTTTCCACTTGGAACATAAGACCTTTAAATCTCTCAACAGACCATCGTCCATTAGAGTCTACGTCTAGGTCAAATATACCAGCAGCAGAAGTGTTGATTGCAGCGTTTGAGTTTGCGTTATCAGCAGCACCTACTTCAGCAGTTCTGTAAATTGTTCTAACTACTTCTCTATTGATCTCAGCTAAGATTTCAGCAGATAATATGTTAGACAATTCAGTTTCAGCGTCTAAGCCGTGAATTGCTTTAAGGTCTTGTGCTAATTCCATAGTGTACTCAGCCTTTAGAGCTCTTGATTTAGCAGTCACAGTTGATTTCTCAATTGAGAACGCCATTTCAGCAAAACTGTTAGCAGCAGCGTCGCCTAATGCCTCAGCGTAAGCTGTTGACATACCGTCGCCAGATGTGTATCCAGTTGATGTACCTATAGAGTCGTTAAGCACAGCAGGGTTAGAACCCGATTGTGCTACACTAGAAGCCCCACTTACTGATGATCCTGCTTTGTTTCTAGCAGAAAAATCTGTATCAGCTTCGTCAAAAAGAGCCTCGCCGCCATTCTGTGCATTGTATCTGCTTCTCATTGCAAATATCAAGCCAGTTGGACCAGACATAGGTTGAACGCCACAAATATCGTATGCGATAAGATTTGGCATTGCTCTTCTTACTAAGCTAATTAAAATAGGATTCCAGTTTTGTATAGAAGAACCAGTTGCGTTAGATGGAGCAGCTTCTGATAAGAATGCTGCGTCTTCTTTAAGCGCTTTTTCCTGGTTTTCTAATATAACTGAAGTGACTGCTCTTTTATAACTATCCTTTACCTCTGGTAAATCTGGATGGTCTAATACTGGCTGCCACTTTTGTTGTATTGATTCAGATAAAAACATTTTCTATCTCTCCTTTTTTTTAGTTAATTAACTAACCCTTACTTTACGTATGGGTTTTTCTTTGATTTACTAATTGCAGCGCTGTATGCAGCCATTGATTCAGATAAATTTGAATCAGCATTTCCCGCCACTTCATTAGATTCGTTATCACTTGCTTCTTTTTTAGGATAGTAAGAATTTTTTAATGTTTCTACACTATTTCTAAAACTTTCAGCATCCTTATATTCAATACTCTCTGCCAATTTGCCAAGTTTCTCAGCTTCTGTAGCAGCAAGATCAGAGGATACCGAATTGATAATCTCTTGTCTGTTGTTTTCAGAAACTTTTTGATTTAACTCAACATTTTTTTCCATAGATTGGTTAACTTCTTCTTTTAACTTCTCTATTTCAGCAGCTTGAGATTCAATCACATCATACTTCTCTTGTGGAACATTGATGTAATGTGACTCAAATAAAGATTTAAGACCACCGATAAAATCTTCAGTAATCTCATTTCTTAAGCCTTTCTCTATCGCTAATTCGTTTTCTTTCATCCACTCCTCAACGACATAGTTTAGATAAGCATCCACTTTGTCAACGATTTCTTCTTTAACTTCAGAAACTTTTTCGTTAACTTTAGTTTCATACTCGCCTTCTAATTTCTCAATTTCTTCAACGAGTTTTGCTTTAACAGAAGCTTCAAATATAGTAGCAGCTTTTGCCTTAAACTCTTCCGATAGGTCTTCACCATCAGTTAGAGCAGCGACATCTTCTTTCATATCCATATCTTTAACTTTGTCTTTAGCA
>Ga0209404_10000208_pt1 | contig 48624 bp, 29 predicted proteins | sample TroAtlMetagenome_2_FD_187447 | JGI IMG/M metagenome (GOLD analysis project Ga0209404, IMG submission 187447) | Marine eukaryotic phytoplankton communities from Atlantic Ocean - Tropical Atlantic ANT8 Metagenome (SPAdes) (version 2) | ecosystem: Environmental > Aquatic > Marine > Oceanic...
TTATGAAACGTGGCAAGCTTTGCCACTGCTTTGCCACTGTCATTCATGTATGTCAGTGGTTTCAAAAATATATGATCGGAACCCTTAACCCAGCTCGCATCCCATCTTTTATCTTCATTAAATGCAACAGAGCTCTGACTAGCTAATTGATCCAAAACCATGAACCCTATATTATGACGAGTATCCAAGTATTTCTTACCTGGATTGCCAAGACCAACTATCAACCTTGGTAGCGAATATTCAGCCACCGATTTCATTGAATAAAATTTTAAAGCTAAAAAAGATTAGCTCTCTGATGATTCCTCAGATTTCTCTTCTCCTTCCTCCTCTTCAGCTACATCAGCTGCCTCATCATCTCCACCCTCAGAAACAGAGGCACGAGTTTCGTTCACGATGGCAATAAGCACATCTCCATCCAAACTAGTGCTGACTCCTTCAGGAAATTCAGCTGAACCAATAGACAAACTATCTCCAATATCAAGATTAGTTACATCAAATTGAAGAGTTTCCGGTAAATCTTTTGGTAAACAGTGAACTTCTATATCATGAAGTAGTGTATCCAAAATACCACCTTGTTTAATACCAATAGGATCACCTGTGAGTTCGATAGGTACCCTAGCATGGATTTCACTGTCTTCCTTAACGGCATTGAAATCAACGTGGAGAATGTCCCCTGAAATGGAGTGATGCTGAATGTCTTGAATTAGAGCCAACTTATTCGCTTCTTTTGCTCCCTCAATTTGTAAATTTACGAGTATTTGCTGACTGGCACTATTCCTTAAGATATTTTTAATAGTATCTGCATCAATTTGGACTGCGTAGCTGTCCTGTGAGGCTCCGTAAACAACGCCAGGAATCTTTCCAGCCCTGCGTAAACGACCTGATTCGGCACTACCAATACCTTCTCTTTTTTCTGCATTCAGATTAACTTGATCAGCCATAACTCTTTGAATTTTCTGTGATTCCTATAGATTCCTCAATTTGAAGAGGGCGGCAAGCTTATTACTACTTATTGACGATGTCAAAAAGAGATGTCACAGACTCGTCATTTTCAATTCGGCGAATTCCCTCGCCAAGAAGAGAAGCAATGCTAAGAGCAGTCACTTTCTCCCCTTTAGCCATTGGAGTGCTATCTGTTGTAATAAGCTCTTCTATACATGATTCTTTTAGCCTCTTGAGGCCAATTTCACCCAAAACTCCATGTGAAACGCCCGCATAAATCTTACCAGCACCATTTTCTTTGAGCAATTCAGCCGCAGCACAAAGAGTTCCTGCCGTCTCGGTCATATCATCGACTAGCATAACATCTTTACCATCGACTTCACCAATGACATTTATCGCCTCAACTTCAGTGGCACTGACTCTACGCTTACCAACAATAGCAAGTGGAACATCAAGGGCCTGAGCATAGGCATCAGACATTTTTAAGCCACCAACATCAGGTGAAACTACAGTAAGATTAGAAATTCCCCTCTCTCTAAGATGTCCAATTAATACTGGTGCTGCATATAAATGATCAACTGGAATATCGAAAAATCCTTGAATCTGTCCAGCATGAAGGTCCATCGTCAGAACTCTGTTAACCCCAGCTGCATCAAGTAAGTTTGCAACTAGCTTTGCAGTAATTGGAACCCTTGGCTGATCTTTTCTATCCTGCCGCGCATAACCGAAAAAAGGAATTACTGCGGTTATCCTTTTAGCGCTCGCCCTCTTAGCAGCATCAACCGTAATGAGTAATTCCATTAAATTGGAATTTGTCGGCGGGCAAGTAGGTTGGATAATGAAAACATCCTGACCACGGATGTTTTCATTGATTTTAACAAATGTTTCTCCATCAGGAAAGGCTTTGACTGTAACGTCACAAAGAGGGACTTCTAAATATTGAGCTATATTTTGGGCAAGCTCTGGGTGCGCTGTTCCTGAAATTAATTTCATTACTAGATTGCGGATACTCTTTTTAAGCCCCTAATTCAATAGAAAACTATCAAAAGAGAGAAACTCTTTTTAATATAGATTGGGAATCCTTGCATGATGAAGGAAAATAATTAAAATCTTCAAGCTTTCCCTCATATTAATTCAGTAGTAGAATTGGTAAATCCACTCAAATATCATGGCCTCTAACTCAGAACCTCATGTGGATTCAGCAAATAAGAATGAATTCAAAACATTGAATTCTGACAGACATGATTGGCTAAACGTACTACTACTAACCACAATTACAGTCACTTTCGGTTATTTTTACTGCTTCATTCCAATATTTGGCAATTTCCGAGAACAGTCAGTCGTAGAATGGATGTGGGCTGTTTGCGGCAAAAAGGAGTACGATTATGGGCATGGCAGGTTTGTACCCCTAGTTATATTATGCCTCATTTTTCGAAGCAGAAAAAAAATTACCAACTGTGAACGTTCCTCTGAATGGTGGGGACTCGCTTTTCTGTTCCTTGGCATGGTATTTTACGTAATCTCAGTTAGAACCATACAAGCTAGGATAGCTGCAGGTTCCATTCCATTTATAGTATATGGTCTAATCGCTTTCATATATGGACGAAAAACGGCAAAATATTTCATTTTTCCCCTCGCTCTACTCTATTTCGCCATTCCACTTCCAGGTCTAACTCAGGCTACTAACGGGCTACAGATACTAGCTACTAAAATTGCTTACCACCTTTCAACCCTTTTTGGAGCTGATGTCACGGCAGCTGGTACAGAAATCCAATCAACTAATGAGAACTGGGACGCATTAAAAATTGCTGAAGGCTGCTCAGGAGTTAGATCCCTCATCGCATTAGTATTTGTTGCGTCCGTTTATGGTTATGTAACTCAAAATAAAATTTGGAAATTTGTTACAATGGTTTTTTCATCTTTACCACTTGCAATCATCGCTAACTCTATCCGAGTTACAACCATTGTTCTAATTGCTGAGTTTTGGGATGCTGAATTTGCAGCACATACCTATCACAACTTCTCAGGATTTTTGTTTTTTCCTCTTGGGATCATAGGCATCATTCTAGTTGGCTTCTTATTGAATTCAGGTTGGAAGAACAAACGAAAAGTAATTAGTAGACAATTAGTCTCAGGTAAAGACTCCAAAGAAAACGATATAGAACAAAGTAAAGGAGATGACACGTAGATTAATTATTGCTCAAGCCATATTGCTAATTGGTTTAGGTAGCATTTACCTACTGCCGAGAGGTTACGATATAAGGGAATCTGCCATTATAATGGTACTGCCAAAATCTGTGAACGAATGGTTTGGAGAAAATATGGATACGAGTGAAGTTGTCGTCAATGCATTAGCAGATGACACTAATTATGCACAATCGCAATACAAAAGAAGAACACCGAAGACTGACGATAAGATAGACATCATCAATGCTTTTATTGTTCTTTCTGGGGACGATATGAACAACAGTATCCACAGACCAGAAAGATGCCTTGCTGCTCAAGGTTTCGAGATTATTTTTTCCGAAGAAAAGAACATTCCGGTCTCAGAGAATACCTCCATTCCTGTAAAAAGACTCGTTTCCAAGCATCTTAACACAGGTTTAAAGCAAGTTTCATATTACTGGTTCACTGGTGCTAAAGTGATCACAGCAGGACACTATAGTAGAACTATTACTGATATAATGGACAGGTTAACGACTGGCACCAATCAAAGATGGGCATTTGTGACAGTAACAAGCCCAATCATTGAGGGTACAAATACTCACCCGTTCACTCAACATAGTATCAAGGAAACGGACGAAATTATTTCAGAATTTATCTCTAATATTTTTGATCAAATTCATAAAACTGATCAACTCGGTAATAAATGGAAGTCTAGTTCTTCATGATCTCATCTGATTAGAAAAGATGATAACCTGCATTAAAAAGTTAATTCGTCGACCTGAACTGATATTTCGTCCAGTTCAGCTATTAAAAAGAATTATTTGGATCTTCTGTAAATCTTCAGAAAAAAAAATGATCACTCTGCCATGGGGTATGGAAATGGTAGCCGATCCATCCGACAGAATTGGCGCATCAATATTGAAAACGGGAACTTATGATACCGCAGTATTAGAATGTTTATTGCGGTTAACAAGATCAGGAGAAACCTGTATGGATATTGGAGCAAATTATGGGTTAATGACAAGCTTAATGGCTAAAGCTTCTGGTCCTAACGGTAGGATCATTGCCTTCGAAGCGCACCCTGAAATATTTTTAGCATTAAAGAAAAACGCATCAAAATGGCAAGATCAGCATAGGATAGCCAAAATTCAAAGTGAGAACTTTGGCATTTCCGATAAACAAGGTGAAGCTGAACTGATCATAACTAACCAATTTGATTTCAACCATGGCTCAGCATCAATTTCTAATCAAACAGATGAGCGCCATATAAAAAAACGCATCACTGTGTCGACGACAACATTAAATGATTACTTTGCATCATCTGAACAGTCCATAGGAGTTTGCAAAATTGATATCGAAGGGCATGAAAAATATGCCTTAATTGGAGCCAATGAATTTCTCAAAAAAAAGAAAGTCCGCGATATAATCTATGAGGACCATAACGGTTATCCGTCAACAGCTAGCAAGTTACTCGAAGACCACGGATATAAAATATTTCTAATTCGAAAAGGGTTATTTAGGCCCCTCTTATTAAGCCCAGACACAACCCGGTATGAGCTGCCTAACTTTTTAGCAACTCTAAACCCAGAAAGAGCAATTAAAAAGCTCAAGGGGTTTGGTTACAAAACCCTTTAATTATCACTTGCTCAAAAAGTCTTTTTATTCCTTTTCAAAGGATGAAGGTTCAGGGAAAAGATCTGTCATGAATTCATGAAACCTCGATACTTCAGACTCTGGTATTTGAATACCCCTTTCTTCCTGGATACAAAACCCATTGCCGCGCAGAGATCTTATTCTTTGGGTCACTTTATGATTTGAATTTGGGCATTCTCCCCACTTGAACATATCCTTCTCAAGTAATCTTGGTGGAACAAGATCTGCTTTCTTTAAGTGTGCAGCTGTGTAAAGCACAAGAAAACTATGAACAGCAACCATTTTTGTGGACCGAAAACGTGAGGACCTAGTCTCTTCGAAAGCTTCAGGAAAGTCTTCCTCGGCCTCTTTTAATATGGCCTTATTGTGAGCATATGGTCTATGCATCACCGTCAATCGAGCACGTTTGCCAAATCGATCATCTAATATTTTGTTAGCATTCTTATGTCCGGCAGAATCTCCTTCTTCTTCAGGAACAGCTATCCCTCTTGGCGATAATGCTCGGCCAAGTCTTACCTTTATTAAACCATCTGATGTATAAAATTCATCAACTCCAGTCTTACGAGACAAAAAGAAATCATCATTAAAATAAATAAATCGATTAGTAAGATCTGGTATATTAAAAAAATAAGACTCTATTGCTTGAGTATTGTAATTTGGATAGTGATTTTTATCAGTGATAATATTCTTAGCTTCAATAACTCTTAATTGAGGATGATCCAAATTTAACCATTCTGGTATTTGACCATCCACTACAACATGAACGTAACGAAAACCCTCAAGATGACTATCAATCGATCTCAATGAATACCTTAATTCATCAAGTGTAACTGGTGATGAAATCGTCTGATCGTTAATACAGCAAAAATCATTGCGGCTTTCTGATTTCAGTACTTGTAAACGTTTCTTTGACCATTCCAAATCACTGGGATCACTCCATAAGTAGACAATATCAATATCCCAGACTTTTTTATTAGGACCTCGACGATATCTAGTAAATTGATGTCGTAATTTAGCTACCATAGCAACTAAAACCACTCGCGTGATTTCAAAGATTCTGATGATAGTTTTTTTAATATAAGTATACAACTCTAGTACCTATTCTCCTTCACTAAAAAAATTCTAGTTATTTTAATCATTTAAGTCTTTTTTAGCCTTTTTAACAATTCTTCGGTGCTTCTAACACCTTCAGCTACACGATGCCCTCGGGGAGCACCGTCAACAAAATAATCAGGAACAGCCTTAAATTTTTTAGCCGCTCCAACCGCTTCTCGATAAGCGCCCTCAAGATCCCCCTTACCTGCCAAGTAGTAGGCTAAATTCAGTTGAAAATATGCATACTCTTCTCGTGGCTCATACTTTGTTGGCGCAATACTTATTGCTCTATCTAAAAAGGTCTTTGCTCTATCCCAATACTCATCACTTGTCGATGTAGTAGAATGCCACGCCAAAAATATTTCACAAACTCCTGCACCTAATAGGGATTTCCAATCCAAATTATTAAGATCTAATGCTTTTTCATATGCATTAAGAGCATTCTCAGCATATCCAACTTTCACAATTGCAGGTATATCTTCTCCTAGCCTCTCGTACCTTAACCGGGCTAATTCCCTGAAAGACTCAGGATTTTCTGGTGTCATTTCAGAAGCTTCATGCAAAAAATTGATTGCCGTTGCTGAGTCACCATTCCTAAGATAATCCTTGGCTTGTTGAATCTTCCAAGATGAAGGAGCAATCAAAACACCTAAAACAATAATTGTAACACCGGTTGTTCCAATTACCCAACGCGGCAAAACCCTCAAAGAAAAATTTTTCCTCTTTGGTGATGGAATCGACATACTAAAATTTGATATAATTGATAAACAAAACACAATTGGAATAGCTGTAGCAAATAGCCTGATATGGAAGTCAACAACTGCGTGTAATGAATGTGCAGCTAATGCAGCAATCGATCCAATAAGCAAAGCAAAACGAAGCCGGCTTGCACTGTTAGAAACACTATTTAATGTTACTCTTACCATCTGAATTCCATTATAAAGATGAACAAAAAGACAAAAAACAACCAAACCTAATCCAATTAATCCATATTCAGCAAGTTGTTGAAAATAATCGTTGTGAGTAAACTTTGGGTCCATTTGGTGAAATGGTGCATGCTCTGGTCTGTACTGAAGATACTTAAACTGGAAAGTTCTCGAACCAGTACCAATGACCGGTGACTCCGTCCATTGATCAACTGCAGCAGCTCTAAAATTTGCTCTGGCTGAATCCTCAAAAAAATTATCAACAGATTTAATTCTGCCATTATTATCCTTTATGAATATTGCGCCAAGGGCCACAGTGAAACAAAGGCCTACTAGAATAGTGAACACAATCTTGGGTGTTGCCAATTTAAAATTTAGACCCGTTCGGATCTTGAATGTTAAATAAAATAAAAAAACGATCCCAAGGCCAAGGGGAAGAGCTATTATGCTCCCTCTACTCTGACTCAACACGACACCCAAAGTTGAGGTCACAAAAAAAAGAAAGAAAATTAAACGACCAATTTTATTTTTTAAGAAAATAAATAATGCCGCAGACATTATAGAAGCAAGATGTAAAAATCCTCCTAAATGAGGACTAGCATTGTAAAAGCCACTTGGCCTTTCTAATTGGTCCCCTCGTCCCACTCTATCATAACCAGGTAAAATATGAAATTTAGGGTTATCTAACTGATAAATGGCAATCCCTGTATTCGCGCAAGCCAAAATCAACAAAGCAATAACAAATGCCATCCTATACTTGTCGTCGACCAACAAGTAACTGAATAAAATGTAAAATCCAAAAAGAACAAGGAAGAGAATCATCTCAAGCCTTGCTTCATATATAATAGGTGAGCTAAAAGCTCTGCTAATCATATAAATAAAAAGTACAAAAACAGAAAATCGACACAAAGAACTCCCAGAATGATTCTTCTTATAGTTAAGAGCTAAGAACGCACTAGAAAATGCAGCAGCTATTAAAATTAGGCCAGGCCACTGAAAAACATCCTTAACGCCAGTACCAAATACAGCAATCCAAAGATAACCAGCAATCATTAGGACGAATGTAACAATTTTGGTCATATTAAAATGGCTTTAATTTTTTTGAGTAACGCTATCAAAGGCCTTGCTCATTGAATCCAAGAAGACTCTCTGAGTGTATTTCTTGATGTATAAATCTCTAGCCTCCTCAGACATCTTTTTATATATATCCTGATTTGCCATAAGATTATAAATCGCTTGGGCGAATTCATCGCACTTTTCAACTTCACACAATATTCCAGAATGGTTGTTCTCTACCATTTCAGGAATTCCTCTCCATTTTGTACTAACTATAGGAAGCCCAAAAGCCATGGCTTCAATTAAAACGAGAGGAAAATTTTCTGATTCATAATAAGAAGGAAAAAAGAATATATCAGCTAAAGAATAAAGTTTCCATTTATCATCTCCAGCAACTCTTCCGTGAAGCATAATAAAATCTTCGAGTTTATATTTCGATATTTCACTCTTAAAAAGTGATTCTGTCTCCGGTTCCTGCCAAGAGCCCGCAATATCAATGATAAAATCTGATCGCTTCTCTCTAATCTTTCGAGCCGTTTCAATGATATCTAAAACACCTTTAGATCTGCGCAACCCGGCAATAAAAAGAATTCTCTTTCTCATCCCCTCTGAATTTTCATGGCTAAATTCCTCTACGGGCACATCTAAACCGTTAGGAATTACCACTCTGCGTTCGGCAGAAAAATAATTACTTTCCTTCATCTGAGAATTAGATACTTCAATTCCCAAACTAGGTTTAGCCAAGGCAAGTTTAGCTAAAAATCGAATAGGAAATTTAGATGAACTTACATATTCAGGAAGTCCTCCAGCATGATAATGAAAAATTGTTCCTCTCGAAAAAGGCCTCACTATGATTAAGAAAAAAATATCCCTAAGAATTGGCACTAAATTTGGACTCGCCGGCAAGTAGTATAATGTACATGGGTACCTCCTAATTAATATGAGCAAGGACTTAAAAGTTAGAAAAAAAAGGTGCAGAACCTTACGAATACTGAATCTACCAACTTGCGATTCAGAAGAGCTGTAATTCATACGCAAGAAATGAATTTGATGGCTACTCCATTCGTGATCAAACAACTGCTTAGTAGCCACTGCCTGACCGTGATATGGTGGCGGAGTTTGCCCAATCAAAAGTATGTTTTTTTTATAATGCACAATTTAAAACATATGGATTCGATTATAAGATTATTAACAGCTATCAAAGATGAATCACTAAGAGGGTCTTGATCTCATGGCAAACTTACCATCACTTAGAATATCATCTGCGATTTCTACGAGATCTTCCTCCTCATCTGTTTCTTCATCAGTTTGTCTATTCATCACACAGAGAACTGCTAACATAGACCAAAAAGCAATTGCCGCATAAGGGGCCTCAAAAGTAGATTGGAAAAAAGCATTAGTGAAACCACCAAGAACAAATGCCCAGACAAAAGCAAGGCCAGGACTATGTTCATCAGAGGAAGCTCTTAGCTTAAGCATTCCTATCCATAACTCCCTAACAACTAATATACATATAGGTATAAAAATCATTAATCCTATTATTCCCAATCGGCCCCAAATAGTAATTAGAACATTGTGAGGATATCGAGCAATAAGTACATCAGTATTATCGATACCAGTTTGAAAGTAATTAGCATGAAATCTTGTTGAAATATCCGAACCAAGCCCCAATCCATAAAATGGATTCTCTCTCATGACGTCTTCTATAACCATCTTCCACCAAGTAAAACGCCAATCCACATTCTCTTGGGCAAAACCCTGTTTGCCACTTCCAATAACAGCCACATCAAAAGATGAGAACTCATCTATAAAGCGCTCAAACCTGCCTTCACTATCCTGGATTGTCCCCGACTCAATTAAAGAATAAAGAAGTATCGTTGAAAACACCCCAGTCACTAATCCGGCAATGATTAACTTCCAATGCCCAACAAAGAAAAGAGCGGCAACGAAAAGGAAAAATGCCAAGTAAAAAACGGCTTTCCCCTGCGCAAAAAGGGGCGCAGTGCAAAGCACCGAAGATAAGAGATATACGATTTTCCATAACCCAGAAGCCCTCAAATGTTTAAAATAGCAAAATGCCGAGAACCCAACGCATACTGGGATAAGAGCATCAATTGATGGCATTATTAATGGGGCACCACGAACCATCGTGGCATAAAAGATTTGCTGCTCTAGCCCAGGAACCACTAAAAATACAGCTATTAACGCTAAGGCAATTGCAGAAATTACAGGTAAGAGTTTAAGGAGATACTCTCGCGTCGGTCTATGGAGCATAGGCGGGAAAACGAGAAAGAAAAATAAACCATAATAAACTGTAGCAACATCTTTCATCAGAAATATAAAAGGGAAATAACTCCGATCAATGAGAAGATGCGCAAACCCATAAATTTGAAATATTAATAGCGGAATAGTAATAGGGTGACGCGGTAAAACATCATTTTTTCCTCCAAGGCAACGAATGAGATGGAACCCTATTAGTAATATTAACGCAGCCTCACCAATGAAGAGAATTGCACCTAGCCGTTGATAGGCAAAACCTTTTCCTCCCACAAAGTAACAAGCACAGATAATTGCTATAGCCCAACCCTCAAAACGATAATGTTTTCCTATCGCTGAAACGAGAATTGCAAAAACAGTTAAGCCAGCAACCCCTATTGCTGTGCCATAATCTCCATTTCCAACTGCCAGACCCATCCATAAAGCAACGAATAGGCCTGCAATCATGAGTACGATGGCTTTTATATTCATCTTAAAATTGAAGGGGTTATAATCTAATTAATATGAATAATATCAGGTGAATCAAGGTAACCTTTTAAGAGATATTCTATAAATACCAACTATTTCGCCAATATCACTGATTTTACGACTCAATTCAGTCCCTTTTAATTGATAGTCAAAACTTAAAAGTTCTTTCCAACCGTTGTCTGAGCCCATCTTCTGCAAGGTTATTTCATAGAAGTAGTAGCGAAAATCCGATGCATCATATTGAATCTTAATTTGTTTTTCTTGCCCAATCTCTATCTGAAGCTGAGGAGTCACGTTGGCACTTAAAGGGTGTCCCCCCAAAACAAATTCTATTAAGTTGGAAACATGATCCCCATCCGTATCATCATCTGAATCATTTCTTTTATGATTAAGTCCCATTTTTGTCTCCCATGAATCATGCATCCCATCACCGTCCACATCAATCCACTCGATTGGATTCGTGTTATTCAAAAATTCAAAGCTATTTGTGTAACCATCAAAATCAAAATCTTCTTCAGCGTCATTATACAAAGGGTTCATTCTATGAGTCACTTCCCAGCCATCAAGAACACCATCTTTATCCGTGTCCTTTTCAAAAGGATTAGTCCGGTAATTGATCTCATATAAGTTACTTAATCCATCAGAATCTGGATCCTCTTCAGAATCACTTTTTAGAGGATCCAAACCATTTCGAATTTCATCATCATCAAAAATACGATCACCATCAGAATCAGATGAAAAAATATTAGTCCCATAACTAAATTCCTCAAAATCTGTAAGCCCATCTTTATCAGTGTCAGCTTTTTTTGCATTCTCTAAAGGATCCAATCCCTTCGAAATTTCGAATGCATCAGACAACGTATCAAAATCCGTATCAGGATTTAGGGGATTTGTTTGATATTCAAATTCAGAAAAATTAATTAACCCGTCACGATCAGGATCCTCTGTTCCATTTCCAAACAAAGGGTTGATGCCATTTTCATACTCCCAACCGTCTGTCATTTGATCCAGATCAGTGTCCTTCATTTGGGGATTGGTACCAATCTGCATCTCTTTTACAGAATTAAGACCATCTCCATCTACGTCAATTAATAGGTCATTCATTAATGGGTCCCATTCATTACTGATTTCCCATAAATCCTCGAGACCATCTTTATCAGAATCTTTATTAGATGGATCAGTACGGTTTATGAATTCTTCATAATTATTGAGACCGTCAAAATCATCATCCTCATGAGGGCTTTCCCTTGAGCCAAATTCTAATTCCCACCAATCGGCCATTCCATCTTTATCTGTATCTCTTAGTCCAAGACCCAAATTAAGATGTTTAGCAATAAGCATAGATTCAACTATTCTTCTTTGTCTATGATCAAGAAACTTATTATAGGTCATAACCTCGGCATAATCGGCATCCTGAGAATCCATACCTCCAATGTGACCAAGCCATAAAGGTTTGTCATTTGGGTGAATCTTACCGCGAACGCGAGCCTGCTCAGCTCCATTAAGATACAAAATTCCAAGTTCATTGGCAGTATCATATTGTAAAGTTAGGACAATGGTTTGGCCTGAAACAACTTTTTGAAAAGCTTCTACAGAAATTGCATTCTCTGGTTGAGTTGAATAAAAGCGTAAATAACCATTTTTAATAACGAGTCTAAACCCGCTTTTTCTCCATACATCATTACCCATTAACGCATAAACCTTACCGTCACTTTTGACAGATTTAGGACGCATAACTGAAAAAATGGTCCACCCCCCATTGGAAGCTTCAATCACATTAGTTTCTTTTACCCTAAGATCACCTTCGCTAAAATCTAGCATCGGGTAATTATCGCTCAGCACCCGAGATATACTAGGCGCCTCACGATTAAAAGGAACCTTCATAGCAACACCGTTTCCTCTATGATCACTCCATAGTGGAACTAATCCTATGGACTCATAATTAATCACTGAAGACTTAAGCCACATATTAAGCCCCTCAAGTGGCAACTCATCTAAGTGTAAGTCATATATATTAGGTTGAGAACCAATTTCGTATTCTTCAATGTTAGTTAATGAATCATTGTCAGGATCAGAAAGAGGGTCAGCAGATTTAGGATTCAGCCCATAACGAATTTCCCAATTATCCGGAATTCCATCATCATCCGTATCTAAATCTGATGGATTAGTTAAAAATTTAAATTCATCAACATTGACAATTCCATCACCATCAAAGTCCTCATCACTATCATTCTTAGTAGTATCTAATCCGTAAAATGTTTCCCAACTATCAGGCAAACCGTCACTATCATGATCTATATCATCTATATGGAAGCTATCAATGAAAGGTGCCTTTAGCTCCTCATAACTGACACCAGTCGTCTCAATGATCAATTGACTAATCTCCTCACTATTAGAGTTAAAAAATGATGAATGCTTTCCCATTAGATCGCTATCAATATCCTGACCCACTGCTCTCCATTGTTCCCAATTGTAAAATTGAGTTATAAAATCATTAGGAAATTGACCTGGACCATACCAGTGAAAATTGCCACTATTTGGCCGACCCGAGTAGTAATTATTATTGCGCCAAACATTTGGTTTTTTCAGAAATTCACCGTACGTCTCCCAACCAAAGGAACCATACTGAAGTCCAGTATAACCCCCAACAGGCATAACAATAGTATTGTCATAAATAATGTTTCCTTCGGCAGTATGTTCACCACAAAACCCATCTGTATGCTGTGGTCTGTACTGATTGATTATAGTGACTCCACCACCTCTAGCACTAGATTCAGATGATGACTCCAAATAATTATTGTGAACATTTGCATCTTCAGCATTTTGAATCACAAACGGAACACCCCACAAAAGACCTCCCCTAGGATCAAGACCATTCCACCGCAAAATGTTATTTCGAATTTCGCAACCGCAACTGACCTCATAAATTAACCCTTCCCATGAATTGAACTCACTCAGATTTTCTTCAAATAGATTACCGTTTGCATTAATATCGAACCAAAATCCAGGCCCTGTATTATGGTGAGCATAATTTCTTCTTATAATTGTGTTAGTTACACCAGGAACCTTACAACCACCGCGCGCCCAATCTCCTGAAAATCCAGCCCATCCATTATAGCCAAATTCACTAAACTCAATGAGTGTACCGTCTCCACCATTATGCAGGCCCGCTAATCCATTATAGTTAAAAATAGATCTTTTGACAATGGATCCATTTGAAATTCTAATTCCTATGCAGTGACTACCTGACACTGTGCAATTTTCGACTATCGCCTTAGGTCCAAGATCAACTGCGGGCGTTAAGTTATAAGTGGCATAATTTTCAATTTTCAAATTTTTCAAAGTAACCCCTTCGTCTAAAGCTTTGATTCCAAAATTTGACAAACCACTGAGCTCCATCTCCAAACCATTTGGATCGAATCCAATATAAACTTTGTCTTTTTCATAGTCATAGAACCAAAATTTTCCAGACAGCAAATACTTCGAAAGAGCCATCCTCTGATTAAGTGGAACATCATTGCAAAAAAGATCATGAGGGTAATTTGCCCTCTGCTCCCAAACTCTAGATTCATCGTCCAAGTAAGGAATTAATTTAGAATGAGGACCATCGTGAACCCAGTAGGGAGATTCATACCTCCAACCTTCAAGCAGTTCGGCGCCAGAGAGAATAGCTCCATTTTCTCCTGTTAATGAATCCCCCTCTTTTAGAATAATTTCATGCCCCCTATGGACTCCAGCACTTAATTGATAATGAGTACCCTTATCTTTTTTTTCAATGATCGATTGCAGATCTTCACCGAGAGACAAAACAACAACTTCTCCAAAAGCTGACTTTGAGTCGAAACAAAAAAAGACAACCAATAAATTAGCAAAAAAAGATAAAAAATTCAAAGAGGACTCTAATTTCACTTCAATTAATGTTAAGCACCTTTTCAAAAAACTTCACTCTCTCTGATTCCCATCGCGTACTACTTACATAAGGCATGACTTTTGAAGCCTCCACTCTTCTTCCCTTCATTCTTAGAACAAATTCCTTTATCTTTTCTTTTTCTTTAGCCAATGATCCAGGTTCATTAGGAAGTTCAAGAAGCCATTCAGGTGGTTTCTGATCAAGAAAAGCTGTATCTTTGTACGGCACTATCACGGGGAGACCTGCTGACAAATACTCTCTGACCTTGAGAACACATGCTTCGTGCATACCATTTTCATACAACCCTGCTGACCCAATACCAGCAACCGCGCCTTGGAAAACTTCTAAGAATTCATGTTTTTCCAAAAACGAATACACTCGAATGTTCTCAGGAAGTTGTAAGGATTCCGAATCAAAACCTGTGATTAAATCGAATTCTAATTCTCCAATAGATTCCTCTGCTAGCTCAATTAAATTTTTTAGTCCATGCCATGGTTGTATGCCGGAACTCATAAAAACTAATCTAGGTATAGATGAATCAAGTGCTGAATAACTAACAGGATTTTGATTCTCATCAATTGGAATGGAATTAGGAATATAACAGTATGGTTTATCTGTTCTTTCATACTGGCCCAATTTAAGATACTCCTTGCACACCGAAACAAAACCAGCGCATGATTCATTGAATTTTTTGTGAGTTAATAAGTAATACCAATATCTGATTCTTTCTATCCAGTTTTCCTTCGACCTCCTCTTAAATTCACCACTAAAAAAAGTATTAATTTCAATAATCGTAGGGATTTTTCTCATCAAATTCATTAATGAATTTTTGTGAAATTCCCACCTCAAATATATTATATCTGGATTATAATTAATAACTTCCTTACAGAGCGTAGAGTAAACTTTGCGATTTTTAAAAAATGCAAAAAGGGAACTCCAAACTCGATCTTTGTGAAAAAAAGTAACTCCTGGAATAGGTTCACTTTTTTTTTCAGTGGCACAGAAAACTTCAACTTCATGGCCTAAATCCTTCCACTCCTGAACCTGCCTCAGAACCTTTCTAGTCACGCCATCATTATGACAAAGGTTCCATGTTATAACGTAAGCAATTCGCATGAGATATTGATAGTTTAATCAATTTTTTTACTAAAAAAATCTATGATGGCATCAACAGAGGTAGAAGCAGAATTTCCATCACCATACAAATTATCAGAAAACTCAATTTCACTAATTGAATGTATAGAATTAACTATTTTTTCTGTTTCAGATCCTACCAAGGTGTTGGCACCTCCTTTAAGAGTCTCTACCCATTCGGTTTCATCCCTTAATGTTATACATGGTTTTTTTGCCCAGTATGCTTCTTTCTGAAGGCCTCCTGAATCCGTTAAAACTTTTGTTGAAGAATGAAGAACAGAAGCCATCGAAAGATAACTTAAAGGTTCACAAATCGTTACTTTTTCTGGGAGTACTATATTAAGATCATTAATCTTTTTCTTAGTTCTAGGATGTATTGGAAAGAGAGTCGGCCTATCTGTGCGGCTAAGAGCATCAATTATGTTACCCATTCTCATTTCATCATCCGTATTTTCTGCTCGATGAAGTGTGAGTAAATCAAATTTTTCTGTAAAATTAAAGCCCTCTAAGCGAGGAAGAAAGCTATTATCACCAAAAACAATATTACGAGCCTTTTTTGCCGCATCCGCCATTATATCTCCAACATTTAGTACACCTCTATTAATACCCTCGTTTTTAAGATTTGCTATAGCCGTCTCACTTGGGCATAACAAAAGTGATGAAACATGATCGGTAAGAATGCGGTTAATTTCCTCAGGCATTCTCTTATTGAAACTCCGAATCCCAGCTTCCATGTGCACTACTGGAATGTGAATTTTTGCAGCCGCCAAACCACCCGATAGAGTTGAATTGGTATCACCATAAACAAGTACAAAATCGGGCTTTTCCTTAAGAATTTTATTCTCAACCCCAATGACCATTTGACCCGTCATTTCAGCATGTGACCCACCTGAAATATCCAAATTATATTTCGGTGGAGGTATGTTAAGTTCATCGAAAAAAACTTGTGACATTTCATAGTCGAAGTGTTGGCCAGTATGAATCAAAACCTCTTCTAGACCTGCGCTAATCATGGCCGAGCTCATTGGTGCAGCCTTAATAAATTGAGGCCGAGCTCCGATGATTGTAACGCATTTCATGATTTGTGAATTCTTTCTACTTACCGGAACTTATCCGCAATTTCAATTGGTTATATATATGCAAAAAGTCTTCACGAAACACTGTTAGCATCAATGATAGTATTAAAACTATGTAAATAGAAGCTTTTGCTAAGGCTTGTAGAATAAGTTCTTCGAAACCGAAATAGCTACTCAAATACCAACTTACAAGAGCCACTAATGCAGATAAGATCCCAACAGAAAAAATATATTTATAGGGCAATAGCCTATTCCACTTTGTATCTGATATCTTAGCACAACAGCCTATGCAATAAGGAACAACAAATAACCATACAACAGCAACAGTACCCCAAGCAGCCCCATCCATACCAAATTTTAAAACTAAGAAATAAGTTATAACTGTATTTAAAAACAGCGTTATGATAGCCCTGAGAAGCACGAGTTTAGTCTTACCTGCACCTTGAAATAACATCCCAAAATATGCTACCCTCGCCGGAAGCATAAGCATATAAATTCTAAATGGGCCAACGCTATCCTTAAACTTCTCAGAATATAATATCACCATCAACTCCTGAGAGACTAAAAAGAATAAAAATCCAGCAGGCAAAAGAATAAAAGTTACGCGGCGAACCATGAGCTGCCACAAATTAAGTGCTTCATTCGCATTACCCTTACCAAATGCTTTCACAATCTCAGGCAACATTACCGCACCAGCTGCAACAGTTATTGCCGCTATTAGCGGAACCTCCATCGCCCCATTCGAAAATATTGCATAGTCTTCTGGATCGAGTAATAACGAAACCATTAATCGGTCAATCGCCAAAGCCATTCCCTCAAGCATTGCGCCAAGCCCCAAAGGCACAGCATACTTCAGCTGAACATTAATATTACTAAAAGAAATTAGTGGTTGTGATTTTAGACTGTTGCGAGTCAATCGCCAAATAAGTCCAATAGCGGTCAATGATCCAATTAAAATCACACAAGACTGAAGGCCTATTATAAAATCTATTTTAGTCAATGATATGGCCGTAATAGCAACAGAAGAGGCGAGTATTATCCTGAATATAATTGAAAAAATAGCACTCAACTTTGCGCGATTTAAGGCAACTAAAGCAGAAGTCACATAGACAAGAATCAGAGTAGCTGGTCCATAAATTGCAAGCCAAGGAATCGTATTGGCAAGGTCTGGATTATTAAAAACCTTTGGAATGTAGGAACGGCCTAAAGTCAGGCATAAAACACTAAAAATTATGGATATAAAGATAATGGCTACTAAAGCATTTAAGCAAATAGCTCTCTGATTACTTTCACTTTTAGGAATAAAATAAAAAGATGCAGCTGGTAATCCTAACGCAAGTAGAGGTGCCAAAAAAGTATATATCAAAAGAGTTTGTTGATAAGTTCCATAATCCGCCTTGGAATCCAACACTCTAGACAATACAGCAGCAATGATGAGGGTAGATAGAGTCGTCACGACTTGTGCCCCCGAAAGGAAAGCCGTTTTCTTAATTCTTGACATTAATTAACGTGCTTCTACTTCAACAATTTGAAAATTTCTGTTGGCTGAGTTAAAAATACCTTTCACTTTAATACTCTTTATACCAGCAAGAGAAAATTTATGTTTTTGCCAACCTTTGGACGGCTTTTTTGAATGATCAGCGATAAGCTCCCATTCACCCTCTTCTTTTCGCATAACAAACAACTGATAAAGATACTCTCTTGATTTATCTTTATCGTAGAGAAGGAAATTAATTTCTTGGATTTTTGTGACCTTAGGAAAAACAATTTCAAAATCTGACGGGCATAGACCCCATGCAAATCCATCACTTCCACTATAATCTAAATTACCATCAATTAAAAACTCTGCACCTTTATAAGCCTTAGCAACTGCTCCCTTTGTAGCAAGGGCGTAGTCCAATAGTTTTTCCTCATTGTCATTTTTATTATCTCTCAAATCAATTACTCTCTTGAATTTAATGATTTCATTTTTCACTAAAAGAGCATCATTCAACTTACCAGATTTGGTTAATCGAGACTCAAGAAGCATCAAAGTCTGTTCATATTTTTTTTCCCAAACTCTAATCGATGATGCAGCCTCACGATTAAATCTCTGGCATAAAGTTCTAAGTTTATCCGGTGATTCTGGTATTTCACCAATCAAATTAATTCCGACTGCTTTAGAAATACGCAACCTTTCCTCCCTTACCAATAAAGCTGCTTCAATTTGAGAAACATTCGCTAGATTTTTCTCTAAACTCTCAAGGGAGTTTTTATGCCTATTAATAAGAGGTGATAAAACAGTATTAATTTTATTTGTAAAACTTGTCTTTAGTTTTTCTAATTCAGATTCTCCCGCATGAGCCGCAGTAAAAGCCATAATCGAAAAAAAGCTTATCCACAAAAACTTCGCTAAGTTATACATATTGATAATCTATTACACTTAACACTTTCAGCCAAGGATTCGATTGCAATATTTGAAGAAATAAGATCCGTTAATTCTATAAACTATACTTTCTAAGGCGAAAGATTTGCAATAAAGCCCTGAGCACAAAAAGAGGATTATTTTTTAAGTACCTTTTCCATAATCTTCTAGGTTCTTTGCATAACCGATAAAACCACTCTAAGCCATATTTTTGCATCCACTCAGGAGCTTGTGGAATTAAACCTGCATGAAAATCGAAAGCAGCACCAACACCAAAAAATATCTTTGCGCCCTCAAGGCTAGCATCTCCTTCAGAATTATTACCAAATTTTTTTAGAAAGCCATTCATAAACTTTTCTTGTTTCGGAGTACTTAAACCCACCCAAATACAATTTGCCCCTGAATCATTGATAAGATTTCGAACTTCGATTTCCTCATCGTTTGTAAGAGGTCTAAATGGAGGCGTGTATGTCCCGGCGACTTCAATATTCGGAAATTTTTCCTTTAATTTTTCCTTTAATTTTTCTGCAACTCCTTCTCTACCTCCATAAAAAAAATGCTTAACCTTTCGGTCAACGGAACTAGAACAGATATTTAGCATAAGATCCGGACCGTAAACCCTAGAAACTTTTTTGAACCCATATAATCGCGCATACCAGACCATAGGCATGCCGTCCGGGGTATTAAGAAAAGTTTTATTTAGTATATCTTTGAATTTTGGATCACTCTGAGCCTCGCTAACGCCATGAACTCCTGTAACACCTATATAACCTTGTTCACCGGAATCAATTGCTCGAAAAATTAGATCCTCCGCAATTTCAAGGTTAATGGGACTAATGCCAACGCCTAAAACGTTGACACGTTCATTCGGCGACTGATCATCTTTAGTGCTATTCATCGAATCATTTATTATTTATTAAATCCATTTAAATAATCTAATAATATTCGCATGATAACATGCTTCCTTTCCATCAGTATGAAAGGTAAAGTTAAAGATTATTCGTTTATCCAATCGGCCAGCTTAGCCCTTAAATCCTCACTATTTTCAACGAAATAGCGCGCACCTGCATCAACCCAAACTTCAGAACCATCACCTGATCTAATATGTAAAGCAACTGAATCAGGACCAGGGTGAGCAACCAAAATATCTCTAATTTTATATAAATCATCTGCACTATGAACATCACTCTTCAGATAGACATTAAGATCCAAACTCTTAGATAAACGTCTGGCATTGTGTTCATCAATTGATTGATAATTTGAATTCATATCAACCGGATTCTGACTAGGGACACTGGATGGTTTATTTACACGCTTAATTTTTTCAGCAGTAAGCCTTTTAGTTTCCGATCGCGAATCAATTTCTACTTTTGCTAACAATTCGATAACAGCCCCAGATTCAAGGACATCCGTGGACTTAAGAAAAACCTCACTCCACACCATCACTTCAGTTTGACCAGTGAATTCTTCAAAGTTTAATTTTGCAAATGGCTTGCCAGCTTTCTTTGTAAACATTTTCTCAACTCCAGCAATCCTACCCATAAAGTTGTATTTTTTGTGCTCTTTAAGATCCTGAAGATCAGATAACCTTTTATATTTACTACTTGAGAAAAGCGATCGATAAGAGTCTAACGGGTGACCGGTAACATAAAAACCAAGCAACTCACGCTCTGCGGCAAGAACCACATCCTCACTCCAAGGCTCGTAATCTACTTGATTATTATCTAGTGATCCATTAGGCGTTGAACCATAATCAGTGTCCTCATCAAATAAAGAACCTTGTCCTGAAACCCGGTCTTTATGAGCTAGCGAAGCAGCAGAGATAATTGAATCTACTCTAGCGAAAATACGCGCACGCTCTTCTCCTGAAAAATCGAAAGCACCAGCTCTAGTTAAAGACTCTAAAATCTTTTTATTTACAGACCTCGACTGCTGTCTTCTCGCAAAGTCATCAACACAATCATAACTTCCTCCCTTAGTCCTCTCATTTATAGCAAGATTCATTGCTGCAGTTCCAACATTCTTAATAGCTGCAAGCCCGAATCTGATCGAGGTGACACCTTTTTCAGAAGACTCCTCGGGAGAAAATTTTAACAGACTCTTATTCACATTAGGCGGCAAAACCTTAATGCCCATAGATTTACATTCTTCTACAAAAACTGAAATCTTGTCGGTATTATTAATTTCATTTGAAAGCAAAGCAGCCATAAACTCGACCGGATAATTAGCTTTCAAAAATGCAGTTTGATAACTAATAAGACCATAGGCCGCTGAGTGAGATTTATTAAAACCATATCCAGCAAACTTCTCAAGAAGGTCAAAAATTCCGTTTGCTTTTTTATCATGTATTTCATTGAATTTTTTACACCCTTCAACAAAAATTGTTCTTTGTTTTGCCATTTCTTCAGGGTCTTTTTTACCCATCGCTCGCCTCAATAAATCAGCATCACCCAAGCTATACCCGGCAAGAACATTGGCAGCTTTTTGAACTTGTTCCTGATAAATTAAAATCCCATGCGTTTCTCTGGAAACTTCCTCTAGAAGGGGATGTAAGTACTCAACTTTCTTTTTACCTTTCTTACGATCGATAAAATCTGGGATCAATTCCATTGGGCCCGGACGATATAATGCAATCAATGCAATGATATCTTCAATTCTATCGACTCCAAACTGCTTACACAGGGCTACCATGCCTCCTGATTCTAGCTGGAATACACCACAAGTTTCACCTGCGTTTAATAGTTTGAATGTTTTATCATCATCAATAGGAATATTCGAAATATTGAATTCTGGCTGTTTTCTATTTATCAAATCAACCGCATCCTGAATGACTGTTAGAGTCTTCAACCCCAGGAAATCCATCTTTAACATCCCTAAATCTGTAAGTGGCTTCATCGCGTACTGGGTAACCACCTCATTTTCGTTCCCTCTAGTCAATGGAACGTGAACATCGAGTTCACAATCACCAATCACTATACCTGCAGCATGTATTCCTACACCACGGGTTAGTCCCTCCAAAAAAGTGGAGTACTCCCAAAGTTGCTCAGTAGCAGGTTCATTAGCTATGGCTTCTTTAAGCTCGGGGTTTTTCTTTCGAGCAGATGCCAAATTAATACCCAACTCATTGGGAATCATTTTAGCTATTCTGTCTGCCTCCCCATAACTTAAACCCATGACTCTTCCAACATCACGAACTACACTTTTAGCTCCCAAGGTTCCAAAAGTAATGATATGAGACACACATTTTTCTCCATACTTTTGACGAACATATTCTATGACCTCAGGTCGTCTAGTTTGACAAAAGTCCACATCCACATCGGGAGGGCTAACACGTTCAGGATTAAGAAATCGTTCAAAAATTAAACCATATCGCAATGGATCGAGATCAGTAATACCAAGAACATAAGCCACTAATGAACCAGCAGCCGAACCTCTACCAGGGCCCACTGGAATCTTATTATCTTTTGCCCATTTAATAAAATCCCATGTAATTAAAAAATAGGAAACGAACCCCATTCTCTCCATGATCCCGATCTCATAGTCCAATCTCTCCCTAAGCTCTGTACTATTTTCAGCCTGATCCTTCCCATACCTTTCAGCAAGGCCTGACTCACATAAATCGCGAAAATAATCCCCTCTTGAAGATCCTGTATTTACTTCATATTCTGGGTACCTCTCTGAACTTGTAGAATCTAAGACCAAATCAAAGTCAATTTTTTCTGCTATCTCTAAAGTATTATCGCATGCCACTGGAACCTCTTTAAAAAGCTGCCTCATTTCCCTCGCTGTCTTAAAATGAACTTCGGGCGAATAGCGCATTCTATTTTCATCTAGTACCATCTTACCTGTACCTATGCATATAAGGACATCGTGAGCTTCATGATCCTTACGATTTAAAAAATGAACATCATTTGCTGCAACAGGTTTCAATGAAAATTCTCCACAAAATTCTAATAATTGCCGATTACAAAGACGCTGCTGATCCATTCCATGATCATGCATCTCAAGATAAAAATCGTCTTTCCCATAAATATCTACAAATTCTCTTAATTTCTCTCTAGCTATATCAAGCTGATCTTGTTGAATCCAATAGTTGATCTCTCCATTAATACAACCACTCAAACATATAATTCCCTCTGAAAATTTATCTAAAGCTTCCTTATCTATTCTTGGTTTATAATACTGACCATCAAGGTGAGCCTGAGAAACTAAACGAACAAGGTTTTCATAGCCTATAGCATTCTTAGCCAGAAGCGTTAGATGGTGAGCATTAGGAAGACCAGGAACTTTTTTCTTTTCGTACATCGAGCCTGGAGCAAGATAAACCTCTGATCCAATGATCGGTTTGACTCCTGATTTAGAAGCTTGCTTATAAAAATCTATCGCACCATAAAGATTTCCATGATCGGTCATTGCCACTGCAGGCATTTTACAGCGATTTACTTTCGCCATAAGGTCTGCAATTTTTACTGCACCATCGAGCAATGAATACTCAGTATGAAGGTGCAAGTGTACAAAGGAATCAGACATTTAATATTAAAGACAAACTAATGAATGACTAGTTATAAGGATACTGAGCACACTCATTCAAGTCCGATTACTCGGAACTTAAAAGAATTATGTATTAAAGAATAGAATACCTAAGATTGAAAAGGTAATAGAAGGCCTTTTAGGGAATTATTCTACGGAAATAAGGTTATATTTGGAGATCATTGTCGTATCCATTTCTGCGCCAGCAGCCCCGCCAATTGACATAGTCATTTCCATTTTTGTCTCACTTTTAATTAACATACCGAGTTTAGGATCAAATAGGAGAGTGCCGGTCATCTTCGAATCTTTAAAAGAAACTAAACCTTCACCAGATGTCTCTGCCTTTCCTTCAAAATCAATTTCCGCGAGTTTCTTACCGGATGAATCAACCGGTCCATTATATGTATAATCTATAGTCATATTCATTTCGCCAATTTGCTGCATTTTAAAATTCTGTTTATTTTGCCAACGTGCATTAGGCTGAACAACGGATTCCGGGAAACCGAAATCTTTCAGTTGTTGAATCATATTCTCAATTTCTTCTTTTCCCATAGCCCCCATCCCTATACCGCTTCCCACCTCATCACCTGCTCCTTCGAGTGAGAGAATTTTATTATTTTCATCAAATTTTGCTTCATAGATTTGATCATTAAGGTTAGATAAAGCGGTCTTCAATAATGGACTCTGATTCTCAGGATCCTGAGAATCGTAAACCATATCCTGCCCTGCCATTTGCATTGACATCTTTACCTTATCAAATCCTATTTTTATAACTTTGTTAGAACTATTATCTACTTCATCTACATCGACTCTTAAATCGATAGACATTTCAGTTGAAGAACCGTCAGCTCCAGCTAACGGCAAATCCATCTCCGTATCGGTAATCTGGCGAAATAAGTAAGACTTACCAGGAATCCATTTTGAAGACAGCAATACCCCGTTGCCATCCTTTTCCCATGGATCAAAATCTTCTTGGGTTTTAGTTTGCTCGGAGTGTATCTCTGCCTCCAAGGAATTTTTATTACTACCATTATCACACCCCGCAATGATCAAGCAGAATAAGGGTAAGGTAATTGAATATAGGTAATTCTTTTTCATGAATTTGACTGTATCTATTTTCTCTGAGAAAGCTAAAATTATTGGTTCTTTCCTCCTTATACGCGCTCTTACTTTACAAAAAGAGTTGTTTTCTGAAAACTGCTAAAACCAAAATTTTTTAGTTAAAATATACCCTTAAATCTCATATTTTAAACTTTAATAATGGGGCTTTCTGGGTTGCTAATTATAATAAATAGGATTGGCACGATATTCGCTTCGTATTATTATACCTACTAAACAAAATCTACTAAGGTGAGTCCCTGAAAACAAATAGGTGGGAAGTCACTATTAGTATAAAATAGAACAGAATTATGAAAAAAGTTGAAGCGATCGTAAAGCCATTCAAGCTCGAAGATATTAAGGAAGCCTTATCTGAAATTGGGATTCAGGGAATGACTGTAACAGAGGTAAAGGGATTTGGACGTCAAAAAGGTCATACAGAAATTTATCGTGGAAGCGAATATACCGTCGATTTCCTGCCAAAAGTAAAATTAGAAATTGTCGTTGATGATGAACAAGTAGATGAAGTAATTGATAAAATAGTTTCAACTGCAAATACTAGTAAAATTGGAGACGGAAAAGTTTTCGTCTCGCCTATAGAAGAAGCAGTTAGAATTCGTACAGGTGAAAGAGGCCCAGATGCGGTTGCTGTAAGTTAAATTTAAACAACATATTTCTTTCAAAAACCCTCTTCTTCAAGGAGAGGGTTTTTTTGTTGCTCCCTATAAATTTAGGTTGTTACTTAAATTTATACAAAATGACCAATGAGCAAAACCTTCCTGATCTCCCTTCGAGAGATACGCTAACAAAGTATCTCGGTAAGATGTTGTTAGCTCGAGGCATTGGACTATCTAAACATGGTGAACCTTGGCAACTGGTTCAAGTAACAGAACCATCTGAGACAGGTACGGTTAATGAGGCTCCAATCATGGCCTTCGAAGTTTTATTTTTAACTCCTGAAAGAAGAGAATCAGGAACATACATTTTCACTAATGAATCTAATGAGCTTGTTGGTGCGATGTATTGCTCAACTTTTATTAGTCCAACCAAAGCCACTTGTATGAAATCTTTGTTTTCAAGCGTCGAAAAAGTTTTTGAAGAAGAAAATGATAAAGAACATTGATGGATATTTTGAAGTAACATGAAATTAGGCCTTATAACTTATGATTACGCCCACCTTAAAACTGAACAGTTGGTTTGGCGTTACCTTGAAAATAAGTTAATTGAAGAAATAAAGTTATTTGCATTACCATTTTCTCCAAGAAAAGAGAGGAATGTAATTTTTGAACATAGACCTAATCAATTTCTAGCTACACAAACTGAAAACTTAAGTCGATTAGATAAAGTTTCATTTCAAAGGTGGGATGGAAAAGAAATTCTAGAGGATCAATGCGATATATTTATTATAGGTGGAGCAGGAATTTTAGATGTTTCATTTGCAAAAGGTAAGCCAATAGTGAACGCACACCCGGGTATTATTCCATTATCACGTGGCTTAGATTCTTTTAAATGGGCTATTCTAAATAACGACCCAGTTGGGAACACAATTCATCTTATTGACTCTGAAGTTGATAAGGGTGAACTGATTTGCATTAAAGAAACTCCAATATTTCCGGATGACAGCATTCAAACATTAGCCCGAAGGCACTATGATTTGGAAATAGATATGCTTTCAAACATATTAGAGTTTCTGCATGTAAAAGTTTCTTCTAATAAGGAAGAAAAACCAGCCACCCGTAGAATGAATAGGGAAGATGAGAAAATCATGCTAGACAATTTCGAAAACTGGAAAAAACGAATGAACTCTAAAAAATCTATTTAAAATAATTAATAGTAATTTGATGAATCCATCATTTGGAAGTTATAAGTTGAAGTATCAGTGAAAAGGTTCTTATGATGATTGTATAATGAAAGTTAAAGCTCAATTCATTAAAATTCTCTTGGCCTACATTGCACTAACTAATGTAGTAATTTCTCAAAATAATAATTGGCCTCAGTGGAGAGGCCTTAAGCATAATGGAATTGCCAACAGCGATCAAAACCCGCCCGTTAATTTCAATAAGAAAGATAATATTATATGGTCTTCAAAAGTTCCAGGAAGAGGGCATGGATCACCAACAATATATGGGAGTAAAATTTTTCTAGTGACAGCAGACGAAACTGCTAAAACACAAACACTATTATGCCTAAGCAGAGATACCGGTAAAATTATATGGTCTAAAGAAGTTCATAAAGGAGGCTTTCCTGAAAAATCTAATAAAAAAGCCAGCCAAGCATCCTGCACCCCAGCGACCGATGGCAAACTAGTTTATATTAATTTTTTACATAACGGTGCAGTATATACAACCGCCTACGACTTCAAAGGTAATAAAATTTGGCAACAAAAAATCAGTGACTACATATTGCATCAAGGGTTTTCAACTTCTCCAGCAATTTACCAATCTCTATTAATTGTGTCCGCTGACAATAAAGGCGGAGGTGCAATTTGCGGACTCAATAAGTCTAATGGGGAAATAATCTGGAAAGTTAATCGACCCAAAAAACCAAATTACGCATCACCAATAATATTTAAAATTAAGGAGCGAGATGAACTCATTTTTCAAGGGTGTGATCTCGTCACAAGTCTCGATCCATTAACTGGTAAAAAATTGTGGGAAACTTCAGGGTCAACAACTGAGTGCGTCAGCTCTATAGTTACTGATGGTGAACACGTTTTCACTAGTGGAGGCTATCCAAAAAACCATGTTGCAGCTATAAAGGCTGATGGCTCTGGAGAAGTTGTATGGGAAAACATAAGTCGAGTCTATGTAACATCAATGATTGTGAAAAATGGTCATATTTTTGCCGTTATGGATAATGGAAATGCAATGTGCTGGAACTCTAAAACAGGTAAAAATATGTGGAGAGAACGATTGAATCGAGCAAGTAGCGCTTCACCTGTCTTAGTAAAGGATAGAATCTACGCAGTAGATGAATTTGGAAACTTTTCTGTTTTTTCAGCAAACCCTAAAAAATTTAAGATTTTAGCAAAAAATAAAATTGGTGATCAGGTCTACGCAACGCCAGTCATTTGTGATAGCAAGATATTCATAAGAGCTGCAGAATTTGTTGATGATAAAAGACAAGAAATTCTTTATTGTATCGGCAACAAAAAGGACATCAAATAACTAAGAAATTATTTGCTCTACTACCCTTCCATGTACATCCGTTAAGCGGTAATCCCGGCCTTGAAAATTAAAAGTAAAATCTTCATGATCAACTCCCATCAAGTGCATAATAGTTGCATTTAAATCATGAACGTGAACTGGATCTTTTGTAACATTATAACAAAAATCGTCAGTGGCCCCATGGACGTGACCGCCTTTGACCCCACCTCCAGCCATCATCATAGTAAAACACTTCGGGTGATGATCCCTGCCTCCATTCTTCTCGGGTGATTGAGCATAAACTGTACGACCAAATTCACCGCCCCAAACTATTAAAGTATCCTCCAAAAGGCCACGCTGCTTTAAGTCAGCAATCAAACCTGCGGTTGGCTTATCGGTATCTCTACACTGCCTTGGGAGGTCTTGTGAAAGTTTAAAATGATGATCCCAACCCATATGAAACAACTGCACAAAGTTAACACCCCTCTCAGCGAGACGCCTCGCTAAAAGACAATTCGCAGCATAAGATCCGGGCCGATTCACATCCGAGCCATAAAGTTTAAGAATATTTTCGGGTTCTTCGGAAACTTTTACTAGATCAGGAACACTCGTCTGCATCCTAAATGCCATCTCATATTGCGAAATCCTGGAGTTTATTTCTGGATCGCCAATAACAGTCGACCTTTGATCATTGAGCTGATTTAAATCATCTAAAATATCACGCCTCATATGACTATTTATTCCCGGGGGATTAGATAAAAAATAAACAGGATCTCCAGTGCTTCTAAGTTTAACGCCAGAATGTTCAGTAGGCAAAAAACCAGATGCCCATAAACGACTGTATAGAGGCTGCGCATCTGATGAACTACCCCTAGAAGTTAAAACAATATAACTAGGCAAATTTTTGTTTACAGAGCCGAGACCATAAGAGAACCATGAACCTATACTAGGCCGCCCTGCTAACTGCGAACCCGTCTGAAAAAAAGTTATCGCTGGATCATGGTTAATGGCCTCTGTTTGTAATGACCGAATCAAGCATATATCATCAGACATAGCACCTATATTGGGAATTAATTCACTAAAAGCAGTTCCACTCTTTCCATATCGATTAAAGGCATAACTTGTAGGATGAACGGGCAATGATTTTTGAGTCGAAGTCATCGTTGTTATCCTTTGACCCATCCTTACAGAATCAGGCAGCTCTTTACCCCGATGCTTCTCAAGAGCAACTTTAGGATCAAATAAATCAATCTGTGATGGCCCTCCAGACTGAAAAAGATAAATAACACGTTTCGCTTTGGCCACATGATTCAAAAACGAACTACCTTTAGACTCTTGAGAAAAAATACTGCCCAAGGCTGTTAATCCAATTCCATGAGCAGAACCTGATAAAAAAGCTCTACGGTTAAGACGATCCAAGGACTCAAATTCTCTCATCATTTATTTACCACTTCATCTAAATTTAAGAGGACATTAGCAACAGTAGTCATGGATGCTAATTTAACAGGATCTATTAAAGGAGAAACATTTGATTCTCCCACTTTCAATAATGCTAAGGCCTCATCCGGGTTATCTTTATAATATTCTAATCTTCTCTCATAACCTTTAAGTAGTAGATTAATTTCAAAATCCTTAGGCTTCCTTGAAGTTATTCGCCGAAATCCCCATTGAATTTGTTCTTTAGTTTTCTCATTAACAGTTATCATTTTTTCTCCAAACTTTTTTGCAGCTTCCACGTATGTAATACTATTGAGTAAAGACAATGCTTGGAGGGGAGTATTGGACCTTGACCTTTTGACACTACAAACTTCTCTACTTGGCATATCAAAAATAGCCATGCTTGGATTCGGAACTGTTCTTCTAATCCTTGAATATAAACTCCTCCGGTAAAGTTTATCTCCATGATCTTGAACAAATTTTCCTCTCTTCTCAATCTCCCTCCATAGGCCCCTAGGTTGATAAACCCAATAGCTTGGACCTCCTACCTTATCTATAAGAAGACCCGCAACAGATAAAGCCTGATCTCGAACCATCTCTGATTCAAGTCGTTGCCTTGGACCTCTACTTAAAAATCGATTATTTGGATCCAATTGTAACGTTTTTGAATCTACTGCGTGCTTCTGGCGATAAGTAGCACTTGTTAGAATTTGCTCTATCAGCCTTTTAATATTCCATCCATTTTGTACAAAATCATTTGATAGCCAATCAAGCAACTTAGGGTGTGAAGGCGAATCGGACCGCACCCCTAGATTTTCAGTACTTAAAACAATTCCATTACCGAAGAAAATTGCCCAAATACGATTAACTAAGACACGCGATGTTAGCGGATGATCCCCATCAACAAGCCACTTTGCCAAACTTAAACGATCTGGATAAGACTTTTTATTATTTATTAACAATGAAGATGGGAGGCTTGGGAAAACTTCTTCACCTTTAGAATCATATTGCCCACGTTCTAATATATATGCCTTTCTTCTCTTCGGCATATTCCTCATTATCATAACGTAAGGATAAGAGACCTCTATCTTTGCTATTTCTCGATCCTGAGCTGATTTATCTTTGTGTTCAGATTTTATTTTAGAAATCTTAGCAGCATATTCCTCTGACTTGTATCTTATTCGAGGCTCGGCACTCCCTCTCAAATTGTTAATGAAACCTTTTTCGTCGATGTTGTTAAAATAAGCAAAGAGCTGATAAAACTCTTTTTGTGTTATTGGATCATATTTATGGTCATGACAACGAGCACAACTCAAAGTTAATCCCATCCAAACCGTTCCCATAGTCTCAACCCTATCAATAACATATTCAGTCCTCCACTCCTCTTCAATTGCCCCTCCTTCCGTCTGGATCCGATGATTCCTATTAAAACCTGTTGCTAGAATTTGAGCATTGGATGGATTTGGGATTAAATCTCCTGCCAACTGTTCGATAGTAAATTCATCAAAAGGTTTATTGTCATTAAACGATTCAATAACCCAGTTCCTCCATGGCCATTGACTGTTTTCTAGATCATTATCGTATCCATGACTGTCACCATATCTTGCGCCATCTAACCACCACGCAGCCATACGCTCTCCGTATGATTGAGAGGAGAGTAGCCTTTTTACAACTCTTCGATATGCAAACTTGGATTTGTCATTCAAAAAATTATCAATATCTTTAATGCTGGGCGGCAACCCCGTAACATCAAAACTCACCCTACGAAGCCATTCCTCTTTCGAAGCTTCTTTCTGGGGAGAAAGCCCTGCGCCCTTAATTTTTTCAAAGATGAATGAATCTATTTCGCTATACCCCCAATCAAATTTTTCGGGAACTTTTATTTTTTCAGGCTTGGAGTATGACCAAAAATCAACCTTTTTGTCCTGCTCAGCGCAAACAACAAAAGCCATAAAAATTAGCACATTAGCTAATAAAATAGATGAATTGATAGCGGCAAACCTCATTTGTTATTAGATTATAATGAATTAAGAGCAGAGTTAAGAATTTTCCATTTCATATTCTTAAAAGAAGTCTAAAATATTTGCAAGCTACTCACTCAAAGTTGATTACAAATAAACAAAGAGCCGTTTCTTTTGCAATCTGGGCAACACGAATTCTCGTACCCACATTGTTTTTTTTTGTTACTTCAAGCTGCCAAAAAAAAGGCACTGTAGAAAAAAAAATAAAGACTACCGATAAGCCTAGCATTGAAAAAAAATCATCCAAAAGCGAACCTCAGGATTTCGGTGTTTCTCAAAATCCAGTAGATAAATGGAATAACATTGATAACCCTGCCGAAGATGGCTGGGAAACAGAAGCATTAGCGAAATTAGCTAGTAACCAACTTAAAAAAATGGGCACGCTTTTTTTTATAGATGGATCAATTAATGATTTTATAACAAAAGATTTTACGACTCATCGCTTATCGAAAAAAAATCTAAGGACCTTACTTAAGAATGAAGAATTAATCATACAATCGGCGATCATTAGTAATGACGAAGAATATGGAGGAAAGGATTATCTACAAGAAGAATTAATCACGGTAAGAAATCAAAAAATAACTCCTTCCGATAAAAATTATGTGAAGTTCAAAGTAACAAGTATTGACGTTGACTCAACTAATCACAGCTTTGAAACAACTGCTCTTTTTGCAATTAATTTTGAAACAAAAACAAATCTCATTCAAAAAAATGCTATTTGGTCTATTAATTGGAAAGGCCTAACTGGAACGCCGAAAATATCTGACATCGTTGTTCGGTCCTATGACCAATCAAAAAGATTAAACAAAAACAATATTTTCACAGAGGTCACTGGGTCAGTTATAAGTTCTAACTCCAGCTACGAAGAACAACTCGCGTACGGCATGAATCACTGGTTAAGCCGCATGCCTGTTCGAGCTATGCTAAATCGATTCGGAACGCCTGGCCTCTCTATTGCTGATGTAAATGGGGATGGGCTTGATGACCTCTTCTTATGCCAAGAACCGGGCTTGCCTAATAGATTATTTATACAAAAAGAAAACGGCCAAGCAGTAGAAACTTCAAAAGAATGGGGAATTGATTGGATAGAGGACTCAAGGTCTTCAATTTTCGCAGACTTTGATAATGATGGGGATCAAGATTTAGCAGTAGCTTGTTACGGTATGGTAGTCATCGCGGAAAATGATCAGCAAAAACGATTCAAACCTGTATCAATTCTCAAAACAAGTTGGTCAACATCATCAATTTCTGCGGCAGATTATGACAATGATGGCCTCCTTGATTTATATGTATGCGCTTACGTTAACGAAGACAATGGAAGCTCAATAGGTACTGGCAGCAATGAATTTATTTATCACGATGCAGAAAATGGCGCGCCAAATTCATTATTAAAGAACGCGACTAAAGAAATTGGAGAATTCTCGTTCATTGATGTTACAGAAGAGTCAGGTCTCAATCAAAATAACTCTCGTTGGAGCTTCGCAGCATCATGGGAAGACTTTGATAATGATGGGGATCAAGACCTCTATGTTGCCAATGACTACGGAAGAAACAACCTTTATGAAAATGATAATGGAATTTTTAAAGACATAGCAGCAAAATCATATACCGAAGATAGCGCTTCAGGAATGTCTGTAACCTGGGCAGACTATAATAAAGACGGCATGATGGATCTTTATGTTTCAAATATGTTTTCCGCTGCAGGTAACAGGATTACCAATCAAAAAGAATTTAAAAGTACAGTAGAAGAGTCTGTACGAAATCGTTTTAAGAGATTCGCTAGAGGTAATACGCTTTTGCAAAATGAAGGTCTTACTTTTAAAGACACGAGCTTATCAGCTGGAGTAAACATGGGACGATGGGCATGGGGATCAAACTTCATCGACTTCAACAATGATACATTCCCGGATCTAGTGGTAGCTAACGGTTACCTAACCTCTAAAAATGAAAGCGGTGACTTGTGAAGCTTTTTTTGGCGGCAGGTTGTCGCTCAAACATCTGATGGAAAAGAACATGACTCTAATACCTCAAGTCAACGGGAGCTTTCTCAAATGATGGATGCAGGTCGATCCTTCAGCGGCAATGAAAGAAATTGTTTTTTTATCAACCTAGGAAATGGAAAATTTTCTGACATCTCAGGAATCAGCGGATTAGATTATCCAGATGATGGAAGAGCAATAAGCACTACTGATTGGGATGGTGACGGAGATATAGATATGTGGATATCTAATCGTAATGGTCCGCGATTACGGTTAATGAGAAATGATGCTCAACAAGATAACTCATTTATTTCAATACTTTTAAAAGGAAATGGAACAACTGTTAATAAGGATGCTATTGGAGCTAGAGTTGCAATACTTCGGGAAAATAATTCAGATTCCAGTCAACAAATTCAGACATTGAGAGCAGGCCAAGGTTTTCTATCTCAATCAAGTAAATGGATTCATTTTGGTTTAAATAAGAGTCTTCAAAATATTTCAATACGAATAAATTGGCCTGACAATTCAATAGAAAACATTAAGGGCATTAAACCTAACAATCGATACATCATTGAACAGGGAAACCCAGCAGCTAAGACATCAATCAAAAGATCTGAAAAGATTAAATTAGATTTTTCTCCAGCTATAAAAAAAACACCGTCACAAACTGCAAGAGTCCCAGCCATTACTTTGTTCAAAGGCCCAAAAATTAATCTAACAAAAAATGGTATAAAATTAAAAAATGACACAGAAAAAAAACATCAGCTTCTAAACTTGTGGGCAACGTGGTGTGGCCCCTGCCTACAAGAGATGGCGCAATTTCGAGATCAAAAAGAAGCTCTTACGAAAAATGGCATAGAATTAATAGCCTTGAACGTCGACGGATTAGGTCAATTGAATTCGAAATCCAAAAAGCCCTCTGAAGTTATTAAAAGTCTGGAGTTTCCATTTCCATCTGTACCCGCAAATGAATCTTTAATGAATATTCTTCAAAGAATTCACGACCAAAATGTTGGCCTTAACGAACCATTACCTATCCCTTCAAGTTTCCTTATTAATCCAGATGGCAATGTCTCGGTAATATATAAAGGACAAGTCAGTGTTAAACAAATCATTGAAGATACAAATCATTCATCAAAAGGACTTATAGAAAGGATCAAAGAATCCTCTCAGTTTGCTGGTTCAACTATAAAACACCCAAAAGCTATCCAAAGGTTATTTGAGCATGAAGCAAGTCTTAATAGTAGGCACGCTAAAAACTGGTTCTCTGCAGGAGAGATTAGAGGAGCCATACACCATTATGAAAAAGCTTCTAAACTAAACCCAAAGTCCAAAGAAATTTTATCCAATTTAGCAAAATGCTATTTTAATTTGGCAACCCAAATGGATAAGCAAAAAATGACGATTGAAGCTCTCCAATTCTATAAAAAAGGCTTAAACATACAGCCTCAAAATAATGCAGCCAGGAACAACCTTTCATGGATACTTGCAACATCGAGTGACCAAAAAATAAGAAATCCAAAGGAAGCTCTAAAAATTGCAAGCAAGCTAAATGCTGATACGAAAAATAAAGTCCCACAAGTTTTGGACACTCTCGCAGCAGCACAGGCAGCAAGTGGTCAATTTGATAACGCGGTAGAATCAGCATTGACTGCCATTTCAAAGTTAAAAAACAACACGGATTTGAAAAAAAATATTCAAAACCGTCTAAATTTGTATAAACAGAAAAAGGCTCTGTCTGTGCCTATCAATTAGGTTAAGAATTATAAGATTTTAATGTCTTAAAATAATTAAGAAGATAAGAATTAAATATCTTTATTAATTGCGTAACTTCTTGACGTTGATAAATTTATTTTAGATCTTTAGATAGGAGATTCCATAAAAAGGAATATCTCAACTTCATTAAAATTTTTCCTCACAATATTATGAATAAAAAAACTCATTGGCAGCTTTTAATTTCAACCGTTGCTCTCCTAATTCTGACACTTTCTGCAAAATCTCAGGAAACTTACTCTCAAAACTTTGATGATTTTTCAGATGGCGAAACGGATCTAGGTGATGGATCAACAATTGCTGGTGAAGCCGCTGCAATCGAAGGGGGCAGGCTTCAATTGACTAGAGACGGGCAGGGCCTTGGTTTTTCAAGTTTCACAGTTCCTCCAATGGAAGGATCATCAAATGGTTTTAAAATAACCTTCGATTATGAACTATACGACAGCCCAGGTAACAATAACCCTGCAGACGGTTTCTCAATCAATTATGGTGATGCTTTTGAGGGAGAGCTTGGACAAGCAGAAGAAGGCATGGCCGGAGGGCAAGCCACTGAAAACATCTCCTTTGAAGTGGACACATGGCAAAATTTCGATGCTGAGCAAGGTGTTAATATTTCAGGAATTGCCGGAGGGGCAGACCTTGAGCAACTCGCTTTTAACAATGGCCCAATCCTTGATGATGGCCAGCGCGTTGAAGGCTCGATAGAAATCACGTGGCAACCTGATGTCGGTGCTTCGTTCATAACAACAGGAATGAATACCGATGCTGATTTCACTGAAGTTGAAATCCCAGACTTTGTAGCAAGCGATGATCACACATTTATTATCTCCGCAAGAGTGGGAGGCGCCAATCAGGACTTAATCATTGATAATTTAGTTATAGAAACTGGAATTTTTGATGGTGATGAGGATGAGGACAATCTGCCTGATTTTTATGAGACTGATAAGACTGGTAATCTGACAGACTTGAATGGTTTAGGTGATGGCCCAGGGCCAGGCGCTGGAACTGGTGATTATGATGGTGATGGCCTTACAGACTTTGATGAGTACGAGAATAAGACTGATCCAACCAAGTCAGATACAGACGGCGATGGACTCGCCGATAGCGTTGAGAACAACTCAGGTGACTATGATGGGCCTGAAGCAACCGGTACAGACCCATTGAATCCTGATAGCGATAACGATGGATTACTTGATGGCGTTGAAAACAACAGTGGAACTTATGTCAGCGCTGAAAACCCAGGAACAGATCCAAACAATGCAGACACAGATGGAGACGAGATTAAGGATGGTGTCGAAATCAACAATAGAACGAATCCACTTGATGCTGATGATGCTCCAATTCTTTGGACTGTAAGAAATGCTCAGTCAGTTTCTCAGTTAAATACAATTGCAGATGTGAGAGCACTTTTCGAAGATGAAAATAACAGACTCGACGAAACAACAACGATTGAGACAGTGATTAACTTCCGAGACAATGCCAATGGTCCTTTCCCTGACCCGGCAGCATTTCCACTCTTTGGTACACAAGACGTAAACCAAGATGATTACGCCATCATGGCAACAGGTACAATCTTCATCACAGAACCAGGCACCTACACCTTTGGATTCAACTCTGATGACGGTGGCGGCATCTATATTGATGGCGATCCAGTCATTGTGTTTGATGCAAATCGAGGTTCAGCCACTAGCCTTGGAGCCGTAGATCTTTCATGGGGTGAACACGATGTCGAATTCCTATTCTGGGAAAGAGGAGGTGGAGCACAATGCCAACTCTTTGCTCATAATGAAATTGGTGATTTTACAGGTGATGCATTTGATATATCTAACTACAGTCTACTAGAGACTTCATCAGCACCTGACGGAGACGCTGACAATGACGGCCTACCAGATATTTGGGAGGAGCAATTCTTCGATAACCTTGATCAATTAGCAGAAGGTGATCCTGACTCTGATGGCCTAAACAATGCTGAAGAGTATGAAATTGGCACTAAACCTAACAATGCGGACACCGATGATGATGGTTATAACGATGGGGTTGAAAGCGGTACAGGAGAATGGGTAAGTGCTGAAAACACAGGAACAAATCCTCTTAAAGCTGATACAGATGGTGACGGGCTAAAGGATGGCGTAGAAAACCCTGACCTCGCTTTTGATCCACAAAATCCTGAAAACCAAACAGGATCAAACCCTCATCTTTCAGATACCGATGGGGATCTTGTTATAGACGGAAAAGAGATAGCTGAAGGCAGAGATCCGACAGTAGCCCAATCTGCCCCAAGAGGATACGAACAAAACTTTGATGGTTACCCTGATGGCACAACTGATCTTGGTGATGACAGTGTTATAGCTGGTCAGGCAGCAAGCATTGTTGATGGAAGACTTCAACTGACACGTGACGGTCAAGGTCTTGGGTATTCAAGCTTCTCAATACCTCCTATCAAGGATTCCTCAAAGGGATTCACGGTTACTTTCGACTATGAATTTTTTGACAGCCCCGGCTCAAATGATCCTGCTGACGGCATGTCATTTAACTATGGTAATGCTAAACTCGGGGAATTAGGTGGAGCCGAGGAAGGTATGGCTAGGCCTGACGGTGGCCCAGTGATCACAGGTGTTACTGAAAACCTGTCTTTTGAAATCGATACTTGGAGAAATGGTGACCCAGAGCAAGGTGTCAATATTTCAGGTGTTGGAGAGGGCGTTGAGCTAGACCAGCTGGCTTTTGAAAACGGCATCATCCTTGAAGATGGTTCTCGAAAGGAAGGGACTATGGAAATTTCTTGGTCTCCACAATCAGGAGCATCATTTAAAACTGAAGGCCTTACAACAAATGCTAATTTCGAGGATATTGAAACAAGTGGCTTCACAGCCGATGACAATCACACATTTATATTCTCGGCTCGAGTTGGGGGCGCCAACATGGACATATTCATTGACAATTTAGTGATCTCACTGGGAACATTAGGTGCACCATTCCAAATCACCGACATCGATAAGCAAGGTTCCGAAGTTAATCTTACATGGACTTCAAGTCCAAATAGAGTCTACTTAGTTGAACGAAGTGTAAGTCTTGAGAATGATTCCATTGACTCAAACCGTGATGGTGAAATTGGCTTCTGGGAAGAAGTTGATGATGGAGTCTTGAGTGAAGGAGAGGAAACTACATTCACTGATGAAATCTTTGATGATTCCAAAAAAGTTTTTTGGAGAGTTACCGATATGGGTAAAGCTGAATAATTATAGCTAAATTCATCCCACTAAAATATTAAAATGAATAGAGTTTAATCTATTCATTAACTCCCTTATCACAAAAGGCCTTGGGAGTTATGATTTCTTATGTTAATTTGCTATTAACATAAGAATAGCTTTCCGTATGGAAATTTTTGCTCAACTTCTACTCCCACAAAACCATGTCTATAGATAAAATCTGGAGATTATTTATTACTATCTCTACTCTTTTCGCGCTAACTCTTTCTGCAAAGTCCCAGGAAGTATACTCCCAAAACTTTGATGACTTTGGAGATGGTGAAACTGACCTTGGCGATGGATCAATTATTAATGGTGATGCGGCTTCTGTTCAAGGTGGTAGACTGCAACTCACTATTGATGGTCAGGGACTAGGTTTTTCAAGTTTCTCAGTTCCTCCGCTAGAAGGTTCATCACAAGGGTTTACGATAACTTTTGACTACGAGTTATTTGATAGTACTGGAGCAAATGATCCGGCAGATGGATTCTCAATTAATTTTGGTGATGCTGCCCTCGGTGAGTTGGGCTCAGCTGAAGAGGGAATGAATGCGAACCAAGCTACAGAAAATATTTCTTTTGAAGTCGACACTTGGAGAAATGGTGACACTGAACAAGGTGTTAATATTTCAGGTCTCTCAGGGGGAGTTAACTTAGGTGAATTAGCATTTACTAATGGAGTCATCTTGGATGACGGACAAACAGTGAGCGGTACCATGGAAATAAGTTGGGACCCCTCATTAGGAGCTTCTTTCAAAACAACAGGACTTAATACTGATGCAGATTTTGAAAACGTTGAAGTGCCAGATTTTATTCCTAGTGACGACCATACCTTTATTTTCTCTGCCAGAGTCGGTGGTGCGAATCAGGATTTATTCATTGATAACCTAATCATATCTACCGGTCCTGATGGTGATGATGATGAGGACGGTCTTCCAAATTCATATGAGATAGCAAATGATCTTGATCCAGATGATGCTACAGGAGATAACGGTGCAGAAGGCGACCCTGATGGAGATGGAGTTAGTAACATTGACGAGTATGAAAATAAAACAAACCCTCAAGACCCTGATACGGACGGTGATGGATTAGTTGATGGTGTTGAAAATGGCTCAGGCGACTACGATGGACCCGATGCAACTGGCACTGATCCTCTAAACCCTGACACAGACGGTGACAATCTCGTCGATGGAGTCGAAAACCCTACTCTACCATACGATCCTGAAAATCCTGAAGAACAGCCAGGGACAGATCCTAATTTAAATGATACTGATGGAGACGGATTTAGCGACGGAAATGAAGTTGCCACTGGAAGAAATCCCACTAAGGAAGATGAAGTAGATGAAAGTACATACGTTCAAAATTTTGAAGGATTCTCTAACGGTGAAACTGATCTTGGTGATGGCTCCATTATTGCTGGTGAAGCAGCTTCCGTAGAAGATGGCAGGCTAATATTAACTAGAGACGGCCAGGGACTTGGCTTTTCAAGTTTCTCAGTTCCTCCAATCCCCGGATCATCCAATGGCTTTAAGATTACTTTTGATTATGAACTTAATGATGGCCCAGGTAACGGCAACCCAGCTGATGGTTTTTCTATTAATTATGGAGATGCTACACTTGGAGAGCTGGGAGCTGCAGAAGAGGGTATGAATAATAGCCAAGCAACCGAAAATATTTCTTTTGAAGTTGATACATGGCAAAATTTTGACACTGAACAAGGTGTTAATATATCAGGTTTGGCTGGTGGATCAGACCTTGATCAGCTAGCCTTTACTAACGGTCCGATCCTTAACGACGGTGAACGCGTCGAGGGCACCATTGAAATAGTCTGGCAACCAAGCTTGGGTGCAACATTTACGACCACAGGCATGAATACTAATGCTGATTTTGAAAACGTTGAAATCCCAGATTTTGTACCAAGTGATGATTACACTTTTATTATTTCAGCAAGAGTCGGGGGTGCAAACCAAGACTTTATCATAGATAATTTAATAATCCAAACAGGGCTATTCGACGGAGATGAAGATGAAGACAATATACCTGATGTTTATGAGAATGAAATAGCAGGAAATATAACAGACTTAAATGGTATAGGCGAGGGACCAGGACCTGGTGCTGGCACTGGTGACTTTGATGGTGACGGCTTAGCAGATTTTGAGGAATATGAAAATAGAACTAATCCCACCAAAGTTGATACTGATGAGGATGGCTTAAGCGATAAGGTTGAAACAGGTACAGGTAAATGGGTTAGCATTGATGACACAGGTACAAATCCACTCAATGCTGATTCTGATAGTGATGGACTTTCAGATGGAGTAGAAAACCCTGACCTCGATTTTGATCCACAAAATCCTGAAGATCAAACAGGATCAGATCCTAATATTGTGGACACTGATGGAGATACAGTTTCTGATGGCTCTGAAATATTAAAGGGCAGAGACCCAACAGTTGCCCAAGCTACCCCACGTGGTTATGAGCAAGACTTTGATGGATATCCTGATGGCACAACTGACCTTGGAGATGGCAGTGTTATCACTGGTGCTGCTGCTGAAGTTGTTGATGGCAGACTCCAGCTTACTAAAGACGGTCAAGGCCTTGGCTTTTCTAGCTGGACAATACCTGCTATTCAAAATTCATCTCAAGGATTCACAGTAACCTTTGATATGGAAATCACCGATAGCCCAGGAGCTAACGATCCAGCAGATGGACTATCATTCAATTACGGAGACTTCCAACTTGGTGAACAAGGACAAGCGGAGGAAGGCATGGAAAATCGTCCGGGAGTGAACAACAATCTATCTTGGGAAATAGACACTTGGAGAAATGGTGACCCAGAGCAAGGTGTCAATATTGCTGAGCAAATTGATGGATCAAAATTAGATGTTGCTTTCACGAATGGTCTTATACTTGCAGACGGTGGCAGCGTTTCTGGTCCCGTGACCATTTCATATAATCCCTCAACTGGTGCCAGCTTTATCACAGAAGGCCTTGACACTAACGCTGACTTTGAAGACGTAGAACTAACTTTTGTTGGCGATGACTCATTTAACTTTGGCATTTCTGCTCGAGTTGGGGGAGCAAACCAAGATCTATTTATAGATAATTTTGTTCTATCACTTGGCACTTTAGGTACACCATTCCAAATCACAAATATTAGTAAGGAAGGCACTGAGGTTGCAATAACATGGGCTTCGAGCGCAAACCGTATTTATAAAATTGAGCGGAGTGAAAGCTTAGAAAATGATGACGTTGACTCAAACCGTGATGGAGAAGTTGGCTTCTGGGAAGAAATTGATGATGGAATTCTCAGCGAAGGTGATGAAACCACTTTCACAGATGAAGTCTTTGATGATTCCAAAAAAGTTTTTTGGAGAGTTACCGATATGGGTAAAGCCGAATAATAAAAGATTAAAAAAAAATAATCATCAATTGAAGGCTGTCCAGAAGGGCAGCCTTCTTTGTTTTAAGGCAAAGGGTTGTTCTTCAATGTTTTATGCGTTATATTTATAATGTAAATACACTTCCTCATTCTAACTCCCACAAAACACTCTATGACTACAAATCATAAAAGCTTCGTAGCAACTATTTCATTATTATTTGTTTATTTCCTGCCTATATCATCTGCTGAGACATATACGCAAGATTTTGACGGGTTTGATAATGGAACTGTTGATCTTAATGACGGTTCTGTAATTACTGGCGAGGGTGCACGTATCATTGATGGTCGATTGCAACTTACCAGAGACGGTGAAGCTCTAGGCTTTTCTAGCTTTTCAGTCCCCCCTTTGGAAGGCTCATCTAAAGGTTTTACAATTACTTTTGACTACGAGCTTAATGATGGCCAAGGCAGTAATGACCCAGCAGACGGTTTTTCTCTAAACTACGGTAATGCGGATCTCGGAGAGCGTGGACAGGCAGAGGAAGGAATGGCTGGACGACCAGGTGTAACAGAAAATATTTCTTTTGAAGTCGACACTTGGAGAAATGGAGATTCAGAACAAGGAGTCAACATATCCGGTATCAGCAATGGTGATGACCAGGATCAACATGCCTTTAGTAATGGGGTCATTCTAAATGATGGACAAAGAGTAACAGGTACTATGGAAATGAGTTGGAACCCCGAAAGTGGTGCATCTTTTAAAACGACAGGACTTGTCACAAATGCAAATTTCAACAATGTAGAAATCACCAATTTCGAACCTAGCGATGACCATACTTTTATTATATCGGCTAGAGTTGGTGGAGCTAATCAGGATCTATTCATCGACAATATCACAATCACTACAGAATCATCAGACAATCCAGACAATCCAGACAATCCAGACAGATCAATTGCTTATTCTCAAGATTTCACTGGATTTGATAATGGAACAAATGACCTGGGTGACGGCTCAATTATTACTGGCGAAGCTGCAAGCGTTGTAGATGGCCGATTACAACTAACGAGAGACGGCGAGGGCCTAGGTTTTTCAAGCTTTTCTATCCCAGCAACAGAGGGTTCAGCAAACGGATTCAGTGTAAAATTCAACTACGAGATATATGACGGTCCAGGAAGTAATGATCCGGCAGATGGGTTTTCTTTCAACTATGGTAACGCTGAACTCGGAGACCAGGGTCAAGCAGAGGAAGGAATGGCTGGTAGACCAGGTGTAACAGAAAACTTGTCTTTCGAAATTGATACCTGGAGGAATGGTGACCCTGAACAAGGGGTAAACATTTCAGGTATTAGCGGCGGTCAAGATCAAGGCCAATACGCCTTTACCAATGGAGTCATTCTAGGTGATGGGCAAAGAGTAACAGGTACTATGGAAATGAGTTGGAACCCCGAAAGTGGTGCATCTTTTAAAACAACAGGACTTGCCACAAACGCAAATTTCAACAATGTAGAAATCACCAATTTCGAACCTAGCGATGACCATACTTTTATTATATCAGCTAGAGTTGGTGGAGCTAATCAGGATTTATTCATCGACAATATCACAATCACTACAGAATCATCAGACAATCCAGACAATCCAGACAATCCAGACAATCCAGACAATCCAGACAATCCAGACAATCCAGATCCAATTCGCAATGGCAAACTTTTTGTCAGCGAATTCTGCGCTAGGAATGACACTATTCTTGAAGATGAAGATAACGAAACCTCAGATTGGATTGAAATCTACAACGGTAAAGAAACAGCTGTTAACCTAGAGGGGTATTATTTATCAGATAATACCGAAGACTTAACAAAGTGGAAATTTCCATCCATTACAGTCGCGCCATATCAATATCTTGTCGTGTTTGCCTCAGGGAAAAATCGTAGAGATCCACAAAGTGAACTTCATACTAATTTCTCATTGGATGGCGATAAGGGGCAGCTTGTTTTCCTTGAGCCAAATGGGTCAACAATATTAAGTGAATTTAATTACGACGAACAAGTCGATGATGTAAGCTTTGGAGAACTTGTTGAAGAAAATACATTTGGTTATTTTGATCAACCAACTCCTGGACAAGTAAATACTTCCCCGCAATTTGCCACTGCTCCCGGAGAAGAAATCCAATTCGATAAAACTGGCGGACTGTTTAGTGGAAGCATTCAACTTACTATTCTACCTCCAGAATCACCAAACGCTGTTATCAGGTACACAACAAATAATAGCGCCCCTTCATCAAGATCAGCAATTTACGACGGCAATCCAATAACCATAAGAGAAACAACAACGATTAGGGCAAGAATCTTCGAGCCAGGCCGTGACCCAAGCTCCGTGAGAAGTAGGACATTTGTCGAACTTAATTCAAATGTTGTAAACTTTAATTCCGCATTACCAATCATTGTGGTCGACTCCAATGGAGCAAATCTTGATGATGGAAACCGTAACTTTAGATTCACTTACAACGTGGTCATTGATAAGGACCCAGAAGACGGGCTAGCACGGATGACAGGACCTGCTGACTTTCAAGGCAGAAGTGGGATGCACATTAGAGGCCAAAGCTCATCAGGTTTCGCGAAGAAACAATATGCATGGGAAATTGTTAATAATGAAGGGGAAGATAAAGATGAATCAGTTCTTGGAATGCCTAAAGAATCAGATTGGATCATCCATGCTCCTTACTCTGATAAGACTCTTATGCGTAATGTAATGGTCTATAACCTCGCGAGAGACTTGTGGGGAAATCAAGGTGGGGTCCGAACTCGTTTTGTCGAACTTTTTATGAATACACGAAGGGGAAGTGACGTTTCAATGAGTGATTACCGTGGTGTTTATGTGCTAATGGAAAAAATTAAAATCTCTGAAGGTAGAATTGAAATCGAACCTCTTGAAAATGACGTCACGGATCCAGAACTTATACAGGGAGGATATATTTTTAAAAAGGACAAGTCTCCATACAGTCAACCATGGTCAACTGCCGTCGAAAGAGTGCCTCTAGATATGCACGATCCTGAGAGAGTGAGTACAGTTCAATTAAATTACCTAAAAAATCATATCAATGATTATGAACGCGCTTTACATGGCGAAGATTTTGAAGACCCTGAAAAAGGTTATGGCGGTTATATTAACGTAACAAGCTTCATTGATACCCACTTATTCGTTGAATGCTTTAAAGAGATTGATGGTTACAGAATTAGCTCTTACTTCGTTAAGCCTCGTTACGATAAAATGAGGTCTTTACCAGTATGGGATTACAACCTAGGCCTTGGTAATGCTAATTATTTAGGAGGGGAGAATCCCCGTGGATGGTACTACCCCCAAGTAGGAGGTTCGGATTACTACTGGTATCAACGATTATTTCAAAGTAGGGAATTTCGGTTAGCCTATTGGGATCGTTTTTGGGAACTTCGTAGAAGTACTTTTAGTACAGAAAATCTCATGAGCCAAATTGATAGATGGGACAGTATTTTGGATGCTAAGAATGATCAGGGAGAATCCGCAATAACAAGAAACTTTAATAAGTGGAGAGTGCTTGGAACTTACTTATGGCCAAATGCAGGTGGCTACCAATCAAGAAGAACCCATCAAGCAGAAGTCGACTGGATGAAAAACTGGCTAAGACAGAGAATGGATTGGGTAGAGACACAATCTAAGGGAACTGCTGCAGGAAATTCAGATTTTGCAAAGCCCCCGGAATACAATCAATTTGGAGGAGAAGTCAGCTCTAACTTCCGACTCAGAATATCAGATCCTAATAATTGGTCTAGATCCACAGTTTATTATACTACCGACGGTTCTGACCCAAGAGTGCCTGGAAACTCTAGAGGAATTGTATCTACTCTTATTGAAGAGAATTCAAATTGCCAAGTCTTGGTTCCCTCTGAAACTAACGGAGGGAGCTCTCTTAGTATCTCAGAATGGACAAATCCATCAACTCCACCTAATGGAGAAAACTGGACAGCGGGCCAGCAAGGAGTTGGAATAGAAAGAAGTCCATCAGGAACATACGATTCAGACATTGGTGTTGATGTTGAAGAAGAAATGTATCGTATTAACCCATCAGTTTATATTCGCGTTCCATTCAATGTGACTCAGGAACAAGTTGAAAATTTTTCTCAACTTACCCTAAGGGTTAAGTACGACGACAGTTTTGTAGCTTACCTAAATGGAGAAGAGGTAACGAGAGACTCAGAAAGAACCCCTGCCGAAGTGTCTTGGAATTCCAGAGCAACTTCAAGTCATAGTGATAGCCTAGCGGTTACCTTTATAGAATTTGATATTACTCCTTATATAGGATCACTCAAAGCTGGAGAAAATATGCTATCCTTACATGGGCTTAATGCTGGTCAAAACAGTAGCGATGCGCTCTGGCGGTTTGAACTTGTTGGAACTGCGGGTTCTGGTAACAGCCCATCGCCAAATGCCCTAGCCTATGAGAACCCTATTAAGCTTGAGGGAGGAGTTGAAGTAAAATCCAGAATCTTCGATGGCGTTGAGTGGAGTCCAATCAGTAGCGCTATTTTCAAAGTTAATACTGCTCCTGCCGCATCAAGTAATCTAGTGGTTTCAGAAATAAATTATCGACCTTCGGCCGCCACTGATGAGGAAAAAGAAGCGGGATTTGAAAGTCGTGGAGACTTTGAATTTATAGAACTTATGAATATTGATTCGACTCGTTCTATAGACCTTGATGGCGTTAGCTTCAGTGAAGGAATTGACTTTAATTTTGACAGTTCATTAAGCGCCGAAGCTCTTGTCTTGCCTCCTGGAGGGCGCGTTGTGTTGGTTGACAATATTGAAGCATTCAACTTTAGGTACCCAAACTCTGGAGCTATAATCGGGGGTAATTTTGCTGGTAACCTCAGTAATGATGGAGAACAAATTATTATTGTTTCACCCGATGGCACAACGATTAAAGATTTTTCTTACAACGATGTTGAGCCATGGCCAACCTCCCCCGATGGTGAAGGTTTCACTCTGACTCTCAATGAACCCAATCAAAACCCAGATCATTCTTTACCGACAAGCTGGACAGCCAGTTCTAATATTGGTGGAAGCCCCGGTCAAGAAGACGGTCAATCCTTTAATGGAAATCCTGATGAAGATAAAGATGCTGATGGGTTAAGTGCATTTCTTGAATATGCATTTGGCACAAGTGACTCTGATTCAAATTCTAAAGAAGTGCCAAAAATTAGGATTGCTGATTTAAACGTAAATAATGCTTTAAGCCAATACCTTATATTCGAATTTCAAAAAAACGTGAATGCAACTGATGTTAATGAAGAAATACAAGTTAGCGGCAACCTCAAAGATTGGTCTAATGCGACGGCGGATTTCATATTAATTTCATCAGAGGATAATGGAAATGGAACAAAAAAAATTATCTACAGATCCGTTAAAAAGTTTACTGAATCAAATGAAAGCGCGTTCTACCGCTTAAACATTAGCAATCAATAATCAGTTTAAATTTTTTGATAAATTATCAATTTCTAGAGACAATGATTTTAAACTCTTAGAGAGAGAAATTACAGATCCCATTGTATTAATGTAAACCTGGTCCTCTTTATCCTCGAGAGCCAGCGCATCAAACGGACCTTTAAAAGCCTGAGCTGTTCGCATTACATTATTAATAGTAGAGCTTAAATCTGATGATTTTATTTCAGGAATTTCTGCAGCTAATCTAATCAAACCTAGACCTAATACTTTAATCTTCCCATCCAAACCAACATACGCCCCTGCAAAAATATTTGATATACCAGCAGCAGAGTGCAAAAAATCAAAGTGTGTAGAATCACTAAATGTTGATTGTTCATTAAATTTAGAATCATCTGCTAACAATTCATTAATTTGTTTGCTCGATATAGAATCAGACAATTTTTTTAATCTACTTAAAATGATATTCATAGAATCGTTAAGCGGCATTGCCTTCAATTGACCTAGAAGATTATTATTATCCCCTTCTTTCCACTCGGATACCTCTTTACCTAACTGATTAACTAGTAATTCAGTGCAATTCATTAAATAAGAAGCTCTTCTCTCAGCCAAGGGGTTTTTAGATTGATCATAATCTGTAAAAGACCGGCCGCCACTTTCACCAATTTGATTGTCTTCACCCCAAAGCAAAAATTCAATAACATGATAACCATGTAAAATCAGAGTCTCGTCAATATTTTGATTTATTTGAAGAATTAAATTTTTATCTATTTTTGGATACTTTTTATTATTCGGCACAATTCCTGATATCGGATCATCGACTGTATAATCAATAATTCCTGGTTTAATCGGCCAACTATTCAAACTCGAAAGGCGTTTTTTATCACTGGCACTTAATCCTAAATTTCTAAACACCTCACCTTGTAGATAAGGAAATCTTGCCTGAATCCAACTAATCTTAGCTAGCCTGTGAGTCTCTGCGGAAGGATTTCTAAGAAATGCTTTTATCGATTTCTCCAAAGCTATGGCCTGATCCAGACTTGATTTCAAAGTAGCCTTAGCAATATCTGCATAATTTTTAACAAATAATTTCTTGGCCTCTTCGAGGTTTTTGGGTTCAGGTGCCTTTAGTACGGGTACCTTTTTCTTCGGAGCAAACAATCCATCTTGAGCAAGTGATATTGAATGCAAATAATGACTAAATAATAGTATGAATATAAATATATGGGACCTCTTTAAAATTTTCATATTAAGATAATTAATATTTGTACTAGAGAAAATACAGATTTACACAAGATTTTAATCCGATGTTAAAAGCTAAGACTATAATCTCAGCACTAATTATTCTATATTCTTTTTCATGCTCTTCAAAGAAAGTAGATCAAAAAAAATCAACAAATTCAAAATCTTATATTCAATTATTTGATGGACACTCACTA
>Ga0209404_10000211_pt1 | contig 48018 bp, 39 predicted proteins | sample TroAtlMetagenome_2_FD_187447 | JGI IMG/M metagenome (GOLD analysis project Ga0209404, IMG submission 187447) | Marine eukaryotic phytoplankton communities from Atlantic Ocean - Tropical Atlantic ANT8 Metagenome (SPAdes) (version 2) | ecosystem: Environmental > Aquatic > Marine > Oceanic...
CCCGATTCTTTCAAAGGGAAACCGCCTCTCCTATGTTCGATATCATGGCTGATGAGGGCAACAAACCCACCCCGCCACCACCGCCACCACCAACGGCAACCCCCCCGCCACCAGCACCTCCCAAGCCAACGCCCGCGGCACCACCAGCACCGCCATCACCGCCACCAGCACCTCCCAAGCCAACGCCCGCGGCACCACCAGCACCGCCATCACAAGCCCCCCCGACAAAGGGAAGGCCACAGGGCAAGAAGAGGAGACCGGCCCCCAAGGGAAGGCCACAGGGCAAGAAGAGGAGACCGCCACCGAAGAAGGGCAAACCAGGTCAGCCACCAATCGGAAAGAAGAAGGGTGGCAGAATCAAGATCAAGCTCGGCCTGAGGGCAAAGAAACTGTCTGAGGAGGCTGACGAATACACCGATCAGATAGGTTGGACCACCTCTGGCGCAGAAACCGTGCTAAGCGATCTGAAGGACATCGAGGAGGTGACCAAGAAGGAGCCAGAGACAATCACCCATCATTGCACGATGTGCGGCAGTAGGATGCAAATCCCTCGGCCAAAGAGAGAGAGATACAAGGTCATATGCGCACACCCAGAATGCGGCCACGAAGATCAGATCGGCTTCTGAATGAGGCCGGAAACAAGGCCACCTGCCATGGTGAGACAAAATGAGAAGGACCGCTACAGTCCCTGCAAGAATCAACATCATCGGTGAATACACAGATCACTTTGGAGGCATGGCACTCTCGTTCCCAAGTCAACATAGGCTAGTTCTCTCTGCAAGCAGAGCCCGTAGCGAGGGTAACGTGGATCCGACCGTCATGAGGCTCTGGGAGGCTGCAAGGGGATGGGAGGCAGAATTGACAATCCACTCGGACATCCCGATCGGAGCAGGGATGTCCTCCTCCGCCGCTCTATGCGTAGCGATTGCAATGTGCACAGGGGATTATGATAGCGAGATGGCAGTCTCGCTCGAGGCACAGAGAATCGAACATGAGATTCTTGGCTCCGATTGCGGCCTCCTCGACCAAATCGCAATCACTCACTCAACCAAGGGGCATGCTACTTTGATTGACTTTGCGGAGATGTCCGTAACCGATTTCAGGATCCCTCCTGACTGGCTCTTCAAACTAGTTGACACTGGGATTAGAAGGAACCTAAGAGAAACCAACTACAATAGCTCAGAAATCAGCAACGAGACGAGGGAAATGCATGCACTTCTGGAGAGCGAAAGAGTCAGAGAAGCACTGCAATGCGACGTTAACAGGCTCGGGAAACTAATCAACCAATCTCATGCGTCAATCCGTGACAACATCAGAGCTAGCACCCCAGTAATCGACAAACTCGTCAAGGAGGTACAAGGAACCCCCGGGGTCCTGGGTGCGAGACTGATGGGTGGTGGTTACGGTGGAATGATCCTCGCTCTCATCGAGAACGACGAGGTCCTACCAGGAGAGCTACTGGTGCCATCCCGATCAGCTTTCCTCGAGGAATCGCTCTAGTCTGAAAAGTCGCTCAGGTGTCCCCATATCCCAGAATGCAGAATCATCCAAGTGAGCGGCAATCGATCCTGCCATGGACTGGTACACTTCTCCTTCCCAACTCCAAGAACCGCCCCTGCCATATCTTTCCAGAACGGCCTTCTCGATGACGCTAGTACCCGCTTCGTATCCATTCAGCCCCTCTGGATTCAGCCCCCCCTTGTCATATCTCAATACACGCCCCCCTCCGTATTCGAGATTGAAAGAGGAGTGCCCGCGCGTCACTGTCATCGTCATCTCGCAACCCGAAGCAAGATGAGCATCAACGAGATTGCTATAATTGACCATATGGAGGTCATCACCCCACAGAAGAACGAAACGGTCCTCTATCAGGCTCCTGGCGTTCCATAGAGCTCCCCCCGTCCCAAGGGGCCGAGACTCCCTGAAGAAGGTCAACTCAACCACATGGTGCTCGAAGCCCTCGAATTGACCTCCAAGGTGACCAGTCAGAATCAATGCCCTGCTACAACCTTGTGATGCTGCCCAGTCGAGGATGTGCGATAGAATCGGCTTCCCTCCGACTTCCACGAGCGCCTTTGGGGTACTCTTCGAAAACTCCCCAAGCCTGGTCCCCAAACCACCAGCCAGCACGACTACCTGGGGGATCGACACAAAGCCCCCTCCGCTCTCATGAGACTACCTTACGCTCAAGCGCCCTCCGATTCAGAGGGGACCGCTCTTGGCATGTACAACTTGACCAGGATCGAATTCACAAACGCTACCAACGCCGATATCGCTGCAGCGCCCGTCATCCCTTCGACGAAGGCGTGTTGCGCGTTCCCAATCAACTCCATCCCAATGGCGTTTCCCTGGGCCAACAACTCATTCCCTATTCTAATGGCAGCTGGGAAAGACTCGGAAACCAATGCAGATTGCGCCTCGAGGCCAACGGGAACGACCATCTCACTCTGGTATATCTCATTCACAGCACTTCCTACTATGGCGATTCCAAAGGCGCCCCCAACCTCTCTGCTGGCGTCATTCGTAGCACTACCGACGCCTGCCTTGTCATGAGGAATTGAATCCATCACCATCGTCGTTGAAGGTGCCATGGTCAACCCCATCCCCACTCCAATCAGGAAGAAGATCACAGCGAGCGTCCAATACGGCGTCCCCACTCCCACAGTGGTGAAAATCAACATAGCCACCCCAATAATTGCTAGACCGGATGAAACAACGTTGTTGCTTCCGAATCTTTCACACAGCCTGTCACTATTCGCCGCACTGGGCATAAGTCCCAGAGGTAGAGGCAGGAATCGCAACGCTGCCTCCAAAGCACTCCTTTCTCTAACCAACTGGAAGTGCAGCATCTGGGTGAACATGAATGAGAACATCACGAAGAATGCTAGGCTAATCGCAATCAACCCGAGAGAGAAACCTCTGTTTCGAAAGAAATCAATCGGGAGCATTGGGTACTCTGTCTTTCTCTCCCACCAAACGAAAAGGAAAGTCAGGACCACGCCGACGGTCCCTAGTGACAATACTTCGGGGCTTGCCCACCCCAAACTCGGTCCCTCAATTATTGCAAAGAGAACAAAACCCAGGGCTCCAATCGAAAGCGCGCCTCCGACCGGGTCCATCGGGGAACCAGCCTCGTCCCTGGAGTTTGGAACAAGAACGATACAGAGGACCATCGCCAATGCGATAATCGGCGGATTGATCCAGAACACTGCCCTCCAATCGAAGTTTTCCACTGCCCAACCACCTACGAGGAGGCCAATCGGAGCTCCAACCCCCGCCATGCCCACCCATACGCCAACGGCCTTCCCCCTCTCTTCAGGAGGGAAGACGACGACAATTACCGAGAGAGTTGCCGGCATCACCAGAGCCGCGCCAAGACCCATCAGGCCCCTAGCACCGATTACTTGCTCGGAAGTGGTGGCATACTGGGCAGTTAATGCGGAGACCAATCCCACGATTGCAAGGCCGACTAGCAACGCGTGCTTTCTCCCGAACCTGTCCCCGAAAGCCCCCATCACGAGGAGCAAACCACCGAACACGATTACATATGCATCCATGATCCACTGCAATTCGGTGTTATCTGCCCCCAAATCCTTCGAAAGTTCGGGTAGGGCCACGTTAACCGTAACATTGTTGAGAAGGGTGATTACAAGGCTAAGGCTCATTATTCCGAGAATCAACCAACGTCTTCTGTGGATTGTTTCGGGGTCCATGTGGGCCCGACGGACAGGCTCCTAATAATCAGCAGGTTTCAAGCCAATTACGCGACGTCAGGAGACAATGTTACGCCCTGGTTTGGCTCTGGCTACCGCGATGATGCTGGTGCTGATGCCTTTCTCGGGGTGCCTTCAGGACGACAAACAAGTGAACGAAGTCGAGGAAGAAAAATTACCATCTGGCGTGTTCGTCACAGGACCAGATGGCCAACCAGTGGACGAAAACCCCCTGCCGTTGGTGTTCAACTTCAGTGACGTGGGTGAAGATGGTGCGGAGCCAAGCCTCGGAGTAACATCGAGCGGATGCATCTTCTTCATAGCATTCGAGAAGGTGATGCGATCGTGCGATCACGGAGCTTCGTGGGAGGATGTGACTGGTCCATTGTGCGCATTCCAGACAAACGACCCCTATGGGTGGGTCGACCCGGTAACAGACCGAATCTTCAATGTGCAGATGCAAGGCCTGGAGACGTCTTGGATTTGCTGGAGCGACGACGATGGGGACACTTGGGTAGGGAACCCACACGACTCTGGCTCGACACCCATTAATGACCACATTAAACTGGCAACTGGTCCGTGGACAGGAAGCGGTTACGGGATCGGTGGCTTGGTTTCACAGGCATTCTACGATCAAGCAGTTTACTACTGCTACAACAAAGGAGTCGGGATCTTCTGCTACACTAGCTTCGACGGCGGAGCGACGTTCGAGGCTGGAGGCTTGCTTTTGGGTCTGGCAACTACCAACGGGGGCCTGCATGGTGCTATCACTTCCGCGCCAGATGGAACGGTCTACGTCACACCCAGAGTCGAGACTCCCACGGTCATAGTCTCCAAGGACAACGGTCTGACATGGTTCGAGAGGACGATGGGAGAGGATCAGGGAACCCCATATCCTAGGAAGAACTCAGAGGTGGCCACCGACACCCAATCGAATGCGTACCACATATGGACAGGAGCAGACGAGGGCGTATACTTGGCGACCAGCATTGATTCAGGAGAGTCATGGAGCCAGACCAGCATGCGCATAAGCCCCAACCAAGTGATCTCAACCGCATTCCCCCAAATCGACGCGGGAGACCCCGGCCGAATCGCGATAACATACCTCGGAAGTGAGAATGTCAGCGAGCTGAACCAATCCAACATCGACGGAGAGCCGTGGGACGGCAATGCCCACTATGCCAATGCAAACGTCAGTTACTACCTCTATGTCACATACAGCCTGAATGCGCTTGATCCGAATCCCACATTCCACACTGTCCGGGCCTCCTCCGACCCCGTTCAGATAGGCAGCATATGCCTCAACAGCGGTGACTGCCGTGATATCGGCGGCTCCAACAGGAACCTCCTGGACTTCAATGACCTACATATCGACAGAGAGGGGCGAGTGTACATCGCATTCGCCGACGGATGTACCGGCTCGTGCGCCACTGATGGCAACTCGACCCCAGAGGACTCCAGGAGCAGACGGGGTATACTTTGCTACCTGGGGAGTGGCCCAAGCCTTCTGGAAGGATTCGGGGTACTATCTGCGTTCGAATCCGAGTGATACTCATAACACTCTTCGGATAGCGTCCGGTATGTCGCTTCCCAGAAGGGCCATGGAGCAGATGGGTTTCTCGGTCTGCTGCCTCATGTGCGATGCACCAGATGTGGCCGGATCTACCAGATGCAAGGAATGCATCAAGGGACACACCAAGGCTCGGGATAGGCTGACCTCCGGCAAAGCGAGAACCAAGGCCCAACGACTCGCAAGAGAACTAGTCTCGATGCTAGCCGACCCCTTCAGCCACACTGAAGACGACATCCATGGGGAATGGATGCAAACCTATTCCGAATTGATACACAAGCACCAGCATGATCCTGAGAAGGGGACAGAGAGGCGCTTGAGGAGCCAGCGACTATCTCGAAAGACCTCGCTGATCCGTGAAGTTGGAAACAAGAACAAGTGGTTGGAGAATCCACCCGACGAATCGCAGATGGAGGAAATGCGAGAGATTCTTAGGGATGGCGACTCAAAACCACCGATGACATGGGACGACCTGATCTCCGAGATAGAGGAAATGCTGGACGAATGAATCCGAATAGCATTGATATCAGACGATAGAGACCAGTATTCCATGGCAGCGGAGAGGGACCCTCGCGCATGGCGAGTTGACGACGACCCCCTCGAAGCTCGTCAGAGGGCAACCAGTCACTCGTCTGCCAGAGACGACGGGACGTGGAGACAACCACGAATCACAATCGTCCAGATGGACCACGGAGGAAGGGTGACCTCCAGCTTTTTCGGGGATCCAAGGTCAATGCGCTCGGCTTCCATGCACAAGGGGTCGATTTGGCACTTCTCGAGAACGGAGATCAAACACCTCGCCTTGGCCACGGGTGCTTTCACACTGGCTCTAGCACTGATGTTCGAGGGAGGGGTTTTCTCCCTCTCATCGGCATTCCCTGTCTATTGCCTGCTGTCTTTGATATCACTTGCACCGGCTTTCCTGCTGCATGAGTTCGCGCACAAGTTCGTAGCCAAGTACTACGGCTGCTGGGCTGAGTTCAGAGCCGATCCAGGAGGCTTGAGGTTCGGATTGATTCTGGCCGCATTCTTGGGAATCGTTTTCATGGCCCCCGGTGCAGTCATGGTCGCAGGCAACGCCACCAGGAACCAATTCGGCAAGATTGCGGTAGCAGGGCCGATTACCAACATGATCCTCTGGGCTCTTGGATACGGCGCATGGGTCGTCCTAGGCGGATTCGTAGGACTAATCGACATCGTCATTGGCTACTGGTTGTGGGGCAATGCAATCCTGTGCGCATTCAACATGCTCCCATTCGGCCCCCTCGATGGGAAGAAGATCAAGACTTGGTCAGAACCCATATTCTACATCTGCCTCAGTGTGGCAATCGCCATGGTCTACATCACAAGCAAAAACGGGATTCTGTAGGCGGGACCTCGCCTAGCTTAGCGCATTCAAGATGGGCTGCTCGTCGCAGTGGAAGAAGGTCATTAGCGCCCACCAGGTGATCATGTCGAGGCTGTTCACAACATTCGCAACCCCCGTGTTCTCCTCTCCGTAGTCCTTGCCTGTGGTGTCCATCCACTGTTCCATCTCATCGAGCGTGTCGCAGGTCTGATGATAGCACCAGTAACCGTCTACTAGGCCACCGAAACCGACTGTGACCGTACCGAGGTTGTCTTGGAAGCTAGCATGGTCGCTTCGTGCGGTGGTGTCCTCGTAGACGATAATCTCGGGCCTGTCCATGTCCAACCACACGTCTGTCTTCCACGTATCGGCCGAGTAACCATCCCCCACCAGGGTGCCCATCTGATCCTCTAGGCCCAAGGCATCCGACCCAATCCAATTGGATAGGCCCACCATTCCTGGCTGGTCGAGTCTGTCATGGTTCGGGCCCGGTCCGATGTAGACTCTCATAGGCCACACCTCGGCGTCCTTGGGATAGCCATCCTCGTCTATCTGGGGGTCTGGATCTCCATGGGGAGCCCCTCCCCCTCCCGGCCAGTTCACGCCCGCCATGTCGAGATTGATGTAGTTGGTAACAGTGACATCCGGGTTGTCCTCCTTGACGTAGTAGTCAGTCCAGTAATCCGACCCTCTCTTGCCTCCCTCTTCCCCCGACCAGAGGCAGAAAACCATCGTCCTCCTCGTCTCGAATTCGGCGAGCGCACGTGCCGTTTCCAGAACCATGGAAGTTCCCGCCGAGTTGTCATACGCACCGACGCGAGTACCATACGTCCTCTGTCCCGTAACATGGGGGTCAAGCAAGACCATGTTCGCAGGGGGGGCTATGTCGAAGTGGGCTCCGAACACAAGCCATTCCTCGGAGAAGACACTCCCCCACTTGTATGCGCATATGTTGTAGGACTCCGGGTTCTGGTTGCCCAGTATGTCAGTGAACTCGAAACGGTGGGCCATCACCTCGAGGCCGAATGAAGACATCTCGGAAATGAGGTACTGGGCAGCGTCCTCGTATGCTGGGTTGCCTTGGCCGGCCCACCTATCCCAGTAGCCGGCCTTCCCGTCGACTGGGTCAAGGGAGTTAGTGGGGTCGGTCATCTCGAACAGAGTCTCGTATACATCCCTGCCATTCACCAGTCCCGATGAGTGTGAACCTCCTTCGTTCACTGAGACCGAAGACGCCCTCTCCGAGAGCAATGTCTTGACCAAGACAGAACCCCCTGGATCCACGCTGGAGTTAAGGGAATCCAGTGAGGTGTTGCCACTGGTTCTGCTTACTGCGAGGACACCACCTCCCTCTGCGCCCCCCCTCTCCATCCAAGAAACCCAGGACTCGTTAGTGTCCCTTATCGGCCAATTGTCCCTTCCCTGTTCCCCAACTAGAATTACGAGCATAGAGGCCCGCGGCGGGGCGAGCATGTCTAGGGTAATGGAAGCCCCCTTGTCAATGTCGACTACGGTTGAGTTCTGGACGAAACCAGTAATTGGGTCCCTAACTAGGTATGGGACGAAGACAGACATCTCTTGGCTCGCCTCCAATGTTACATCCTGGAAAACCCCCGAGACTAGGGTTCCCGGGACAACCTCAAGATCGCCGGCCACAAGTTCGTAATCACTACTCCCTAAGCATCCGCTTAGCGGAGCAGAGAGAATGACGAAAACCATCAGAACGGCTCTCATGTGACCTCACTAACTGGTTACCAGCCTTCTCTTGACCACAATGCCGTTGTCAGACACTTGCAGAACCTCAACGGTCGGCTGCGGGGGGATGTATCCCATGGGGCTGGCGGCCGATTCCTCGAGCGCTTCGAGCGCCGCCTCCCTCCTCTTACGCTTCCTTCGAGTCATCCTCCGCCTGACCCTCCAGAGAGAGAAAAGAATCACTCCTATCAGGTAAAACTGGATCTGGGAAATGACCCACATCGGAGTCAGGAGGACCTTGAACTCCACTTTGTCGTCATACATGCTTGGCCCTACTTCGTAGATAACGGTCTGCCGACTGCCTTCCTCCAACACTGCCAACATGCCATTTTGCGAGCTGTAGTCCTCCAATTTTACCCCAACAGGCAGCGTGACTGTGATGAATCCCTGAAGGTCGAGATCCATCTCAGTCGGTCCGATGGAACCTAACAGAGACGTCGGGACGCCTCTCGAGATGGACGGCGTGCGGATTCCTTCAGCACTCACCAGGCTAGCAGAGAGGGCACTGGTAAGCCCACTCATGGCGGAAACCATTGGTGTGAGGAACGGAGAAACAAGAGCACTCTCCGGATTGGTTGCCGATATGTCTAGTTCGACCTCGCCCTCCTCTCCCCTAAGGATGCCTATCAGTTCGAACCAGGAGTTGCCCAACCCAGTCGTGATCCTGACTTTCGGAATATTCACACTCAGCACAATCCCGTTCTCGTCGCCTATGAACTCGTCATTGTCAGTCAGCGTCTCGCTCGGCAGTTGGATATCGACGGTCAACCCGGACATATCCACCGTTCCGATCCCATTCCCCTTATTCTCAGTAGCCTCTTCCGAAGCATGCCTGAGCAGACTCTCGATATCCGTACTCAGACTATCAGCATAGGCTGAGAGGCCGGTTGAGGAGAACTCAATCGATTGGTCGCAGTAACTCTTACTGGTACATCCTGGTAAACTCCATGGCATTACTACCGGTTCGCCCCTCTCTCCGATTTCTATAACAGCCCGAAATAGATCGGATGGCAGGACATCTAGCTCCAGATTGGTTGAACCCGAGTTTATCGCTTCAAACAGGACGTCAGGAACGCCGATTCTGTGGATAGTCAAATTTACCGACAGAGCGAACTCGACATGACCTCCTTTGGTGAGAGGCAGGCTTGCGAAAGACACATCCTCGAGATCAAAATCGACATCCACGTACCCACAGCTCCTCTGGGTCGAGGCGCAAACCACGTCTGGAGTCTGATCAACACAGTTGGAGTTCGCCGTAGTCCTACAAATCGCATGATCCCATGCGAAGGAATCGGAGCCAGTGATGCTGATCGCCCCGTCATGGTTCCCATTTGCCCTGTATGTCAGGACGATGGACTCTCCCCCTCCGAACGTCGAAGCCCATGTGGGAAGTACGATAGTCATAGTGAGATCCGCGTTGATTCCATCGGGGATGAGCCCCCCGACGAAAGACTCCATCGTTTCATCGCTGAGTACAGTGGAGAACTGCAACCCCGAATTCAAAAGTTTGCCAAAATCATCCCCTGAAACCGAGTTCACGAAGCTAGAATCCCCCAGGTTTCCACCGAAGAGATCCGCGAGAGTGAGCGGGAACGCGTGACTGACTGACCGCATATAGACTGGGTACGTGTCATCCATGGCAGCCGTACCTTCCATGCAGTAGTGTATTCCTCTGGAGCAGCCGAAACCGTGTGTGTGATTCAGGCCACCAGGGTCCAAAGGGGCTTGCGTAACGGCTGAAGTCCAGGTGAAACCACCCATTTCCACATCCACGCTGGAGCTAGCAAGTGCCTGACCGATTCCCGAGACCGGCATATTGCTGGACAGCTCATCCAAGTCCAACAAACCAGTGTGGTACGCCATGCGTATCCCATCCGATGTGATAACTGGAATGGTGGCCTTGTCGGCCGGCATCAGTGGTTCGACGCCCCAACTATTCATGGTACTGGTCTGGATTTGGTAAATGCCCACAATGACCTCGATGAACGAGTTGCTCTCATCGGAAAGATCCACAGAGACTCTGAGATCCAGGCTCTTGTCCGTGGGGCTTACATCCACGACATCAGTTCCGTCGTTGTCCCTGTAACCCATCTTCATGTCCAAATCTGCTTGGAGAACCCCGTTGGGATTTACGCGATTGTCCACACTCCATAGCCCGGAGTTGTACGGCACTCCTCCGCCCGCTTCCTGAACCTCAGTGCCGAGCCATCCTCCCGCGTCGACGACCGTGGCGTAAGATGGAGGTTGGATTGCATACGTCCCCTTGTGACCTGGGTTTACTCTCACATCGAAATTGGTAGTGATTTGGGAACCCATCACCAGCAAACCCTCGAGTGCCGTGTCAAGGCCGGAGGCACTAACCCCATCGATACCGTAGGTGCTGGAAATAGGCAGAGTGATGTTCACGTTGGTCGAGATGCAAATCGGGGGCTCGAATGCGTTTCCATTACTGTCTAGAAGCGGGTCTAGCTCGCAATCCACTCCCGTCATCGCACCCGAGTCATCGGGGAGGAATACCCGGTCAGACCAACTGGTGTCCGGGGTCGAAGAACCACCCCAGTTCGACAAGAAGCTCGAGATCGAACCGTCTATCTCCGACAGCAAGGCCTCCTGAATCGTCGGCGACCCCGCGTCGTTCGGGTCAGTGTTCTCGTCGAAAGCCGATCTAAGGACGTCCGCCGGCAAACCATCGTTAGCCATTATGTTGTCAGACTGGAGGGCAGTGGTCATGGTGGCCGAGTTGAAAATCCCCATTCCCGACTTGTCCCACTCTCGGATAGCCCAAGATGCCTGGAACTGTATCTCGGTGGGACTTGTCATGTTGAAGTGGAACATCCCTTCCACCCAGTCGGTGACACCGTTCGTACCGTCGTCCAAATTCCTCCTATCGTCACAAATGCCACCTAGCGTCGACGCGGAGTCTTGGCAGATTGTCATCTCATCGAATCCAGTGTCGGAAACAACGACAGCCGCCAATGTCTGGACGAGAAAGAGAACAGATAGGATAATCGCCGAGCCCCGCCACTCGTACTGTGAGTGAGCCTTAGCGTGCCGCTCAGCCATAGTGCAATGACTCTGTGAGTCATTGTTAATGGATTCGGTGAGGGGTGTCAGAAACAGACACGAACCGACTCATCCCTCGGTCTGCTTGTACCACTCTTCAGTCGACTCCGAACCCTCACCAACAGAGCCTCCGGTTCCAGGAGTGATGGAAACAGGACTGGGTTCCACCTGCCCGCCTTGAATCTGTATCACACGGCCTTCAGCATCGACCTGATAAGTAGTGGGCTCCTCTTCTTTTATGGTCAGGGCTAGTATCAAACCGAGAAACAGGGAAAAGCCCCCACAGCATAAACAAGATCCCCCCCCTAAGCCTGCGAAGATGCCGCCAAACACGTCCTCAAGGACATTGTCGTCATCTGTCACCCACACCGGTTGGTTGGATTCGAACTCCATTTCTCCTCTGTAGCATGCCAAGCAGGCCCGGCCAACTTTGGCGAAACCGACCCTCCCGTCCTCGGCACCATCTTCAACATTGCATGTCGTACCGCCATCGGCACTAGCTTGGAAGTAGAAATCGCCATCTAGACCCTTATCCCACGAACTGGTATCTGGCTTCTCAGTGATTGTAATCTCGATACCATCGCAGTGGTCCCAGGACCCATCTCCATCGGCATCCCTGTAGTCTCCCTTCACCCAGAATGAGAATCCGAGGTCTCCCTTGCTGTCATCGTCAGTTATTACTAACGAGGCTCCCTGCGAACTCTCTGCGGCCCATTCTGACTCTGCGGCATCTATCGCTGTACCCGCAATAAAAACCATGACGACCCCCAGCAGGAAAACGACCCCACCGAGGGCAAGCATTACCTTAGCAACCGTGTGCATAGTTATGCATAATCGCCCCGATTTTCAAATTACCCTATGAATACCGAGAGGCAGGTCAGACTCGCATCGACCTCCCTGAACTCGGTCATGTCAATAGTCGTTATCGAGAAGCCAGCATCCATCATCAGCTGCCTTGACTTCTTGTAACCATCAGCCATGATGATCCGGTCCCCGTACGCGATGGTGTTTGCCGCGTACCCCTCTTCCTCAGGGAGCCAAATCACCTCCTCCGCGAACGCTAGATCCTTCTCTTTGAGGTGTCCTTCTGCTGCCACCATCGTACCAACCCTCGGGCTAGAGCAAACCGTGGTCAGGTGAAGCGTGCTCTCCGGGACGTCGAATAGCTGTACGTCCATGCCAACCCTCCTCGCATGTTCAGCTAGGAAATCGGCCCCCTTCCGATTCGTCCTGGTTGAGACCCCCACTAGGAACCGGTCATCGTAGAAGACGACGTCTCCTCCATCCAGAGTCGCGCCGGCAGGCATTCTGTGAATCTCGAAATCGTCTGCGAGGAACTCGGCGACGGAGTCCTGCTCCCCGTCCCTGTTGGGATGACCAAGGTTAGGGATCACCGCACAGTCATCAAGAATCACAGCAGTGTCCTCTGTGAAGCTGCAGTCGGGAAAACCCTCTAGCGGAGGAAGGACGACGACCTCCGAGCCATGTGCCCTGAGAGCTGCGAAATACGCCTCTTGCGCGCCCTTGGCCGCCTCGTAATCAGGTGCCCTCGTCGTGAAGTAGTTGGAAACCGCATCGGCGTAATTGGGAGACACCTCACGGGTCAGAGCCCGCCCTCTGGTTCGGTCGAAGGTTCCCGGCACGAACTCCCCCCTGCATATCCGTTCATAACGATTAGGAGACCGGAATCGGTTTTCCTGAATCCGGTAATCACCGACCCATCCATTATGGACGGTCCGTGCATGTAGAAAACCACAGAGGGAACGGTCGATGGTAAATCTAGATGCACTCCTAGAAGCCAGAAACAAGCATATTAGCCAATCACTGTCCATTGCACACGGTACGCCTCTGCACATAGCTAGGGGAGAGATGCAGTACCTCCACGCATCTGATGGGACCAGGTACCTCGATCTGGTGAACAACGTCTCTCACGTTGGTCACTGCCACCCTCACGTGGTTGAGGCCGGTCAGAGCCAGATGGCTGTGCTGAACACAAACAGCCGCTACGTATACCCCGGTCTGACGGAGTACCTTTCGAGGCTCGCGAGCACGCTCCCCGACGCGCTAAGCATCGGCTTCATGGTAAACTCTGGCTCAGAGGCCAACGAGCTGGCGGTGCGCCTCGCGAGGTCCCATACCGGCAACCATGACATGGCCGTGATAGAGGGGGCATACCACGGGCACACCGGGATGCTGATCGACCTGAGTCCCTACAAGTTCAGAGGTCCCGGGGGAAAGGGCGAGCCAGAGCCATGGGTCCATGTCCTACCCATCCCTGACTCCTACCGCAGACCTGATTCGGAGTTCAACGATGAAGTCAGGGCAGGTATCTCAGAAGCTGGCCCGGTAGCAGGACTTTTGATCGAGTCGATGCTTTCGTGCGCAGGGCAGGTTCCCCTCCCAGACGGTTACCTCCAGGAAGCCGCATCCGCTGTCAGGAGAGTTGGCGGGCTGCTGATCGCCGACGAGGTGCAAGTCGGTTTCGGAAGGGTCGGATCTCACATGTGGGCCTTCGAGGAGAGCGGCGTCACTCCCGACATCGTGGTAATGGGGAAGCCAATCGGCAACGGTCACCCGATGGCAGCGGTCTTCACCACCCCCGAGATAGCCTCTTCGTTCGGTGGGATGGAATTCTTCAGCACGTTCGGAGGGAACCCGGTCTCATGCGCGATTGGTATGGCTGTCATGGACGTCATCGAGGAAGACCGGCTAATGGAAAGGGCGAGCGAGCTAGGGGGCCGATTCAGATACGGGCTTGAGTCCCTCGGGGAGTCCCACGAACTGATTGGAGACATACGAGGAAGGGGACTCTTCCTAGGGATCGAGATGGTCAAAGATCGAACTACCCTCGAACCCGCACCGAAGGAGGCATCAGCAATCGTCGACTCAATGAGGGAGAAGGGCGTTCTTCTGAGCACGGACGGCCCACTCCACAACGTAATCAAGATCAAGCCCCCGATGGTTCTGAACGAAGATGACGTCGACGAGACCCTCTCTAAGATTGAATGGTGCCTTTCAGAGGAATAGTCAGAACCCGCAATAACACCTTTTGCGGCTTATTGCACGTAATACCGAGCATTTGGCCCAGATTATGATATGGTTTTGCACCTACCGGCACCCAAGGTGAACAGGAAATGGAGCCAGGAAAGAGCAACATGACAGAGAAGAACAGGAAGCAAGTCACGATGGGCGTCGTCGCACTCGCAGTGGTGTCACTACTAGCCGGAGCATCCGTGGCAGCGACCCTGGAGGACTACGCTGCACCGGTGTACGCAGAGGCGGACCCCTTCGAGGGAGCAGTCGACGATGTGACCGGAGAGGATACATGGGAGGCCAAGGAAACCGACGGCAAGCCACTGGGCAAGCACATCAGGAATGCAATGAAGAGCCGAATGAACGACAGGATGGAGGACAGGGCCGAGCACCTCGAGAAGAGGATCGAAATCGACTCCAACCTCATCATAGCCTTCCAGTTCTGCCTCGAAAGTACGGAGTGCACAGCAGATGAAGACTCGCTCTCTGAGATGATCGAGAAGCTAACTTGGGCCATTGATGGGATGCAGGCCAAGCTGGACGGGACAGACCCCGTGACCAATGAGGACCAGGTTGACAAGAGCGATGATCAGAAGATTTGCATAAGGGAAGAAAATGGCGTAGTTCACTACGATTGTGACGATGCGGAACTCAAGGACTGGGACGAGAGGAAGGACTGGGACGAGACCAAGAGGATGGAGTTCGCAGAGGAGAAGTCCAGCCAGCTCGGAGCCGCTCAGGAGGCAATTGCCTTCTGCGCCGAGAGCGAGGATTGCTCGGCCGACGCAGAGACAATACGGACTGCTCTAAGGCACATGATCTCTCGAGCAGAGCACCACAGGGAGTGCGCAGACGAACGAAGATGCGACAGAGACCATGACATGAGGGAGGGATTCCGAGGAAGAATGGGGGGCGCGTTCTGCAAGATGCTGGACAGGTGCGAGGACCGTGAAAGGATCGATGCACCCTCCCCAATGGAAATCACCCAGGAGATCTGCGAGTCTAGGATGGGAGTCTGGACAGAGGCTGCAGACCGTGGCGAAGGAGTATTCTTCTGTGATTGGAGCGAACTGGATGAGGAGTCAGAAAGAGAGGACGATTCAACGGATGAAGACAGGAGCGACGAAGAGGAGTCCCCCGACAACCAGGAGGACTGCGAGGCTAACGGCGGAACCTGGTACGAGGAAAGGCAATACTGCCATTCCGAGTAATCATAGGCAAAAGCAGCGGTTCGGTGGGCGCAACGCACCGAGCCGCCCAACATTCACATCTACGCAAGTGTCGGGTAAACTATGGATGGTCCATCAGGGGTAGATCAGGAAACCCCTATTGACAGAGTAGCTAGGATCACTCTGGCTTTGGGCGGGTTCATGCTGATTCTCCTAATCGCGGTTCCGTTCACCTTCGAATCCGGGACATCCGGATACTTCGCTTCTTACGTGATTTACTCGCTATTCCTCACCAGCGTCGGCGTAATCATCGGGGTGTCGCTGATGTGGCTAAACGACCCACGCAGACAACCTGCCCCTGAGATTAGGGATATCCCGAGCACACCTAGGATGCTTTCGGCAGACCAGCAAACAGTGGTCGGGATATTGTCAAGCAACGGTTCGATGTGGCAGGCCGAACTAGTCAGAGAGACAGGGTTCACCGATTCCAAGGCAAGCAGGCTCCTGTCACGGATGGAGGCAGAAGGCCACATTAGGAGGATAAGGGACGGAATGGGTAAGCGAGTAGAACTAGCCGAGGAGGGAAATTGATGTCACAAGGAAAAGGCAGCGATGGAAGAATGGCAATGATTGCCTTCCTTGCAGTAGCGATACTAGCAATCTCTCTGCACGTCCTGATGTCAATGGAGGCCTCTCTCGAGGAGGGCAGAGGACCACAGGGGGGAGCCCCATTCGCAATACTTTCGCTGATGTTTTTGATAGTGGCATTGATCCTCCTCATGTTGCCTCAGTTACGAAGCGGAAACGGCATATTCACGACGGACAATATGCGAATAGCAGCGCTGATGGCGGCGATGTTCATCATTGGGATGATGATAGAGCCTGCAATTCCTAGGCTAGGAGGGGCCTCGGAAGACTTCTTCGGCGCCATATTCATCCTCATCCCGGTTCTGCTAATCGCTGCCATGCTGTTACCAATGATTCCGAGCGGGTCGGACGAAGAGGAGTAGGATGAATCTTACTCATAGGGATCCAGGCCTAGAGAAGGCCCTCCAAGAGGCACTTGATGAGGGCTCCTCGGTATGGGCAGTAGGCGATATCCATGGCTACAGGGAAGAGTTCCAGATTCTCCTAGACAAACTCGCACTAACTGAAGGTGACATGGTGATATGTGTCGGCGACTTGATTGACAGAGGTCCGGATAGCCAAGGCGTCCTTTCCATCGTTAGCGAGAGCGACCGAATCTTCTCGATCAAGGGCAACCATGAGCTTCTGATGTCCATCGCTCTCGGAGAGAATCCTCGCCGTGAGGATTTCTGGATCGATAGAGTAGGGGGTAGGGAAACTCTTGATTCCATGGGCAGTAGTGAACAGGAGAAGAGGGAGAACGCAAGACTCTGGCTGAATTACACCGACAGCCTGCCAACGGAAGTCATCCTGAACCGATTTCGCCTAGCCCACTCCGGATACAGGGCAGACATCCCCCTCGACGAGCAAACGGATGAGGACCGACTCAAGTCCCGAGAGGTGTTCCGAGCGACCGCCCCATTGGATCCCCATAGACAGATTATCGCAGGCCACACCCCCGTGCAGATGCTCTCAAACTTCGAAGTAGAACCACCAGAAGGGGGCATTTGGAGGAGCCCGGTCCCGTTGGAAGACGGACGCCCATCCGCAGTCTTGCTCGATACGGGAATTGTCCTACGGGATCCGAACCACCGACCTAGGATTTCCGCTTACGAACTCCAGACTGGACAGGTCGAAGAGGTCCACAGGATCAACCAGGTACTGGCCTGAGTGCAAACCATCATCCTCTGGAACGGATCCATTCGCTCAGCCTCTGCCCAGTTTCGAATCCGCCCAACCAGAGTGAGATGCTAATCAAGGCAACCTGGCCAACACCCCTCAGGGCGTGCCAGTGACTCGCATACGTCTTTCCACTCAATGGGATGTCGTTTACCCACATGTTCAGATTCGCCCAGTAAAGAACCAGAAGCATCAGCGTGATTCCAAAGGCAGCCTCCCTCCTGAACCAGGGAAGAGCGACCCCCAGGCCGAGCAGGATTTCGAAGACTCCACTGGCATATACCCAGAACCTTGCACTCCCGAGGATGTCTGGAACGATCGGCTCAAACCATGCTGGATCACGGAAGTGCTGAACTCCTACCCATGCAATCCACAGCCCGTATGGAACCGCGACCAAGTGCTCCAGCCAATCTTCCATAAAATCAGTCCGCGTTGTCACGAACCAGTGCTAGGTGCAGTGCAACCCCAACCGGCATCAGCATTACTCCGAAGAAGACCGACACTGCCGAAACCCACCTCTCCGACCCTCTTTCCAAGCATCTCTTCCACATCCACCTAGTTACCACGATATCACCTGCAACGAAGTGAGCCCAAGCCGCAGACGCCCCAGCCCTCGTTCCCAACAATTCGGCCAACCCGTCTAGAACGCCCGTCGGATCCATAGACCCCATCGCGAAGTCAACAAGTGCTTGGGGTTCGGATGCCATCAAAGCCCACCAAATCACTATCGGGCCCAAGAAGAACCAGGGGCCACCCATCACAGATTCTGTTTTTTCATGCTCAGGGTAGACTAGCATCGCTATCCAGAAAGGGCCAACCCACATCGTGGAAAGAAAGAAAGAGAGATCGAACAAATCCACCTTGGCACCTCATTCATTTCTAGCCTTGATCTTTGGGCGCCTTAGGTCCTCGAACCACGGGTCCGCACCATTCCAATCAGGATCAATCCCCATGTCAGCGCAAATCATCTTTGCCGAAATCCTGCCACTCTCCAGAATCGTCGGTAAACCACTTCCGGGATGAGTCCCTCCCCCTACGAGGTACAACTTCTCCAGTTCCTCGAACTTGTTCTGAGGCCTCCGCCACAACATCTGATCGAGTCCATGGGCTAGATTGAACACAGCCCCCTTGTAGATGTCACGAGATGCCCAGTCATCGGGAGTCACAATAGTCTGGGAGACTATGTGATCCTTGAGGTCGGTGAACCCAAGATGCTCCATCTGTCCCAGTATCACATCCATGTAGTCATCCTTTATCTCATCCCAGTCAATACCATCGTGACTGCTGCTCACTGGGACTAGAACGTATATCGTCGAGTGACCCTCTGGAGCCATCGTCGGATCAGTGACACAGGCGTTCTGGACGTAGACAGAGGGGTCGTCCCAAGTCACCTTATTCTCTGTAACCTCTCTCAGGTTCTTCTGGTAGTCCTTCGCGGCGTATATCTGGTGATGCGGGGTGTTGTACACCTTGTCAATACCCAGATAGAGCATGTATGTGGAGCAGGAGTACGACTTCTCGTCCAACTTCTTGTCGGACCACCTCTTCCTAAGGCCATCTGGAACCAGCCCCTTCATCCCGGTGGCGAAGTCCACGTTCATGACGTACCTTTCCGCGGTGTAAGTTCCCTCGGACGTTCTAGCACCTACAACTTTCTTCCCCTCGAAGACGAACTCACTCACGGGCTCGTTGAGACGAATATCGACTCCCAAACCCCTGGCAATCTCGCCCATTTTCTGAGTAATCGTTCCTAGACCGCCCTCTGTGTGGAATACACCGTGCTCGTACTCCAGGTATGCAAGTATGGTGAACAGGCTGGGCGCGTGGAAGGGACTCATTCCCAGGTACTTGGTCTGGAAAGACATCGCCAGTTGCATTCTTTCGTCGGGGAACAACCTTGCTAGGTCAGATGCCACGCTTCTCCATGGTCGAAGAACCCTAGAAACTCTCAGAGCCCTCCGGTTTATCAGGTCCATCGGCCCTCTCCAAGGTGTGTTCAGGCAATTCTTAGAGAGTCGCATCTTGGTCCGGTTGTCCTCCACATACCTCCTGAAGCCCTCAGCGTTCTCTTCACCGCAAAGATCGGTGATCTGAGCGACCATATCCTCCATATCGGTGGTTGCATTAAGACTCCCACCAGCACCGAAGACCAGGCGATAGTTTGGATCTAGTGGAATAAGACCGAGCTCCTCATGAGCATCCAAACCCAGAGCACCGAATATCTCCTCTGCTATCTCCGGATAGTGGAAGAAAGTCGGTCCGTTGTCGAACTTGTAACCGTCCTTCTCGAAGACACGAGTCCTCCCTCCTACGTCATCCGACTTCTCCAGGATTGTCACACTGACCCCGGCCTTGGCCAGCAGCATCGCGCAAGCCAGCCCACCGGGCCCAGCACCCACCACGAGAACTTCACTATGGCCAGTCATCCAATCACTCCATCCCCAGTCCTTCTCTGAACTCAACCAGCGACGGACCCATCTCGGCAATCAACTTGACCTCTGGATGGGTTCTGATTACCAAGCCGTCCATGTACATCAGCGAGCGGATGATTGGAAAGCCCTCCTCCCCGAAGTCAGCCCCTGCGTCCTCTACTGCCGCCCTAACCGTCCTCATCATCAGATCTGTCAGGCTTTGCTCACCGACGCTCTTGTCGCCGAACCCGCTGTAAATCTCTGTCATTCTGGCTTTGAAGCGAACCAGACTCTCATCAGAGGGACGATCATCAGCTAGTCCTATGAGCGCTTCGAAAGCAGAATCAAGCTCATTCTTTGAAAGACCCTCGAAGAACTCGAACAGAGGAAGGCTGACGCTTCTAGGGGCCTCACAAATAGCACCATTGTCGATGAATACGAAATTGCCCGCATCATCAACAATGCAGTTCCCAGGATGGAGATCCCCATGGAAGGTCCCTACGCCAAACATGTATGCGCCATGGATTCTGAAAAGCTCGATCAAGTAGTCCCAAGGCAGGCTCTCGTCCTCAATGCACTCCTCGAGAGTCTTCCCTTCCACGAACTCGGAAACCAGCACGTGTTCGTTGGAGATATCGGGGTAGTACTTCGGGAACCTAAGTCGTGGCATGGGAAAATCTTCAGACAGGCCTTGTTGTATTGACTTCAACTCAGAACCGCCCCTGATCTCGTTCCTCAGGTCTAGCTCCCTAGTAGTATAGTCCTCGACGTGCCGCAGCAAAGCCATAGGGTTACCGACTCTCCTAAGCTTTGGTGAGAGTGCTATTGCCACCCTCATCATGCGCATCATCCTCTTGACATCTCTCTGGAAGCTCTTCTTGTGGTCGGCCTTGACCACTTTCACGACCACGTCCTCCCCGGTGACGAGAGTCGCCCTGTGGACCTGGCCGACAGACGCTGCTGCGAGAGGCTCCTGATCAAACCAGACAATCGACTCGTGGAATGACTCAGGGGCCCTTTCTTCCAAGATCCTCATTACATCCTCGCTCGGGATTGTCGCTGCATTCCTGTACATCTTCTGGAGCTGACGGCACTTCTCGATGCTCAGCATATCCGGCCTAAGTGCGAATATCTGGGTCAGTTTGACGGCCAATAGGCCTTGCTTCTGAATCCAATCAAGATCCGCTGGCCCTTCCTTCCTAATCTCTCTGTAGAATCTGAGGAATGTCAGGAGCCGCACGTCACCCCCAAAACGTCCCCCATTTCAAATTCTGTTTCCTAATCGTCCAGAATCTCAACCAACTGGGAAACACCACCATCCAACTCGCATTCCCATATCGTGTGCACCTTCCACCCAATCTCCTTCAACGACATCTCCTTCTTCCTGTCCCTCTCGATGTTCTTCTCGAACTTCTGGCTCCAATAGTCGACGTTCGTTTTGGGAAGCCCGAGGTCGCACTTCGGGCACCTATGCCAGAAGCAGCCGTGGACGAAGATGGCCAGCTTCCTGCCGGGGAAAGATATGTCTGGCCTGCAGATGTACCGCCCCCCCTCTCCATCGATTCTCCAATGGAGCCGGTATCCCGGAAAACCAGCGGTTCTAAGGAGCCTCCGAACGACTAACTCAGGCCTAGTATTCGTAGACTTGTTTGCGACCATCACATTGTGAACAGCTGGAGAAGATGCGCTGGGCACCTCCATGACCCATCACTCTTCATCATTCAGGTGGAGGTATCCTGCAACTCCAAGTACTATAGTTAGGATGATTGTAATCAACGCAGGTGCGAACATCTCGATTGGTGGAGTATTGCCGCCATATCCTGTGTCGCCAGTCAGAACGCCCATTCCGGCAAATATGATCAGAATCACGGAAGGCGACAACATCGACATTTGAGCCAACGGTTTTCCCGAAACAAACAATCCAGTTCCAATGGCCATTACGCCCAGGGGCATCAAATGAAGCGCCCACATCTCTTCGTATGCTGCATCATGAGCGAGGACATTACCCTCTCCCCAGCCTATTTCAGCCCAGTCATCTCCGCTTGTAACCCCCATCAGTGACATCAAAACCACCATTGTTCCAACAGCAATCATCAAATTCTTCGGATCTAGTATTTCCTTTATTTCCATGCTAGTGTGCAGTCAAAGGAGGGAAATGAACTATTTCCACAGTTTGGAATCAATTGTTCCAATTCAGCACGCCCACCAGGGCCGGCATCCTTCATGAAATCCAACAATCCGTGGACTAGATCTAGGGGAGAGGTCCTGAACCGCTGACCTCGGCCAACCACTCCATGGAAGAGCGATAGTCGACCACGGAGCCCAAGTCGTCCTCCAGCAGAAGTGCTTTGGCCGCATCCCAGACGGCTGTCAGAGCGGGCACCCAGTCGCCCCCCTTGTCACGACTTTCCTCATCGAACCTCCATGCATCAGACTCAGTCCTTTCGTGCACCATAAGCCACGCCCAACCCATCGCTGACTCCAGACCCCTGCCTTTCCTCGCCATTGATACAGTCGAAGCGACCCCATCATCAGCAGCCTTCCTTACCAGCCTGTCTGCGAATGAGAGAGGATTCGGGAGGTCACCGCTATTCCAGGGCAAACGGTCGAGCCTCATTGCCGTGCTGAGCGATTCGTTCAGTTCGCGCAGGAACGCTCCGAACCCTTGCTTCCTCTTCGCTTGGCGGGAGTGAACCTTCTCGGCATCTTCCCCTTCTAGGCTGTACATCTCGTTCAGGATGACCATTCCATAGCCATCCCATAGAGAGACCAGTACTGGGTGGCAGGACGACTCCTCAAACCTAATCACTCGATCCTCTAGGTCAAGGACCACTCCGTCCGACCTCACATGCAGCCCACCATCTATTGATTCGAGTACGCAGGACAAAGCCCTGCGTTCGTCCTCGGTACCCCCCATGTGATTTAGGAAACCCGAACTATCATCCTCAGCGAACCAGTTGTTTCCGACGACGAAACCATCGGAAATGGAGTTCAGGATGCTGGCCCTGCATGCTCGAGAAACGACATTGTCCTCCAAGGACATCTTTAGCCAGGTTGCGAGGACCTCTGCCACCCTCTCCCTGCCCTCTTCAGGGAGGGGTTTGTCATCTGGCCACCCCTCCGGCCTCCACATCCATGAGGCCTCACAGACCTCGCCCAGCTTGTTTGGAGGCATCATCGAGACTGCTATGCTTCGAGCTAGGGGCTCGTCAGTCTTAGCGAGTGCGGACTGGGAAAGCCCGACTGTCGTACCATCGACGAAGTCCAACTTGAGCCAGCCCTCGGTAGTGTTTGTACAAGAATCGACAATCTCCTCGCTAAGGCCGACCGACCACTTGCACCCATCCCCTTGGAGTTCCACTGAGGTGTTTTCGAGGGTCCAACTCACCCACTCGGCGGGGGGGCTCGCTTCGAATCCAGTGAAGACGAAACCACCATCCCAAGAGAAGAAATATTGCCCGGATTTGGCATGATCGTCCCACACCAACAGCCTAAGCCTGGGGTGATTGAAGTTCTGGATTCCAACGAGGTGTCCGGGTCGACCGCTCCCCCTCTTCAGGTAACTCGCATTCCCATAGACATCGCTCTTGAAAACCGATACGGTGCTCAAGTCCTCCTCAGATGCAGCCACTAGGCTTCCAGCCAGGGACCGAGCGACATCCCCGCCACTCCTCTTTCCCATCCGCTTCTTGAGCCACCTTACATCGTTCCTCTTCGAGGAGACGACTTCCAGCTCCTTCAGGGTGAGGGCCATCGGATCCTTTGAACCGAAGAGCGAGACCTTGCCCAGTTCTCCGACAATCTCAGGCAGGAAGCCCTCTGGGTTGTCGAGGAGCGCATCCAGGTTCTTCTCCAGCCTCCTCTGGATTTCCTTTGATGCCTGTTTTATGCCTCTCACCCGCAGCCTCTTCCTGCGATTCTTGTCACCTGGGAAACGGACTTCTGCAGGAGGCTTGGCCATGCTATCGAGACTCCGGACACGAGGCTAAGACTTGAGTTCGTCGGGCGACCTAGGACTCTTTCCTTCTGCTGAATGCATCCTTCTCGTTGTCACTCATGTTTGATGGGATTACTAGGGTGTGCACATAACCACCTTCGATTACAGAGAGCTCGCCCAGGGAACCTGAACAAACCCGTTGCCTGCTCGTTCCAACGTCGCTCAGCAGAATTCCTTCCCACTCTCTCACGTTTGCAGGGAACCCATCTCCAACCAGTCCCTCTTGAGCTCTTTCCGACATTCTTTCGAGAATCGTTACTGCCTGTTGCGGACTCATCGGAGTAGGCAAGTCGAATCCCATTCCAGTCGGATCTAGATCTAGAAGAACCAGGGTGTGCAGGCCATTATTGCGATTCGAGCCGATCATCTCCAGCGGCGAGGTCGCTAGATAATCACCATAGGGGTAAGGAAGAGTCACTTGCCTTCCGAATTTGTAGGATTGCAACCCGGATAGCGATACAGCCAGAGACGTCGCGGACATGCCCGGGACTACTTCGAAACCAACCCCTTCCTCCATGCACCTTGCTTCTAGGTCGATGTGAGTGGTCGCTTGCATAGGGTCGCCCACGACCATTAGTGCCACAGGTTTTTTTCGAGCCTCATCCAGCAGGCTTCCCGGCTCCTCAACGGATGGCCTCATCAGCCTCTCCCAAGTACCCACCTCTGCCTCCAATCGATCCTCTTGGTCCTTCGGAAGAACAGCCGTGTAACCCTCCAGGTACCTCTTGCTGCAGCCCTTTGCAATGCTCTTTGCCCTCTCGGTCATATGTCCAAGGTCGCCCGGCCCTATGCCAATCAGCCACAGTCCAGGTGAAACGTCCTTGGTTGCCATCTTTCACCGCTAATCCTCCGCTGCTCATCAATCTGATTGCGTTCAGAACTTCAGTCGAAACGACCCCTTTTTTCCCAACTTGATGCCAGAGAAGTACTCATCTTTCCTAGAGTCGAAGGGATCCATGGAGTGTATCAGCTCCTTGCTGTAAGTCTTGTACAGGTACTTCACCCACAGGAAACCCCTGTTCCCTCCAGCAGAGAGGAAGTCCCCCCCCGAGACTCTCCTAATCTGTCCGAGCACCGCTTCCACATCCTTGGAGAAGCCGAGAACCCCAGTTTCCATGATTACGAACCCACCATCCTCGAAATCTTCCCATGCCGACATGTCGTTAATGTCCATCCTGTTGCAGGAATCGCAACCATACAGGTCCACTGTCACGTCGCCATGCTCGCAGTTAGGGAACATAGTGGACATGAATTGGAAGTAGTTCCCGCTGCATGGGTCGCCAATCACCATCAGTCTCTTGGACTTCTCCCGAGCCATCTTTTCCGCTGCTCTGAAAAGCCTCCTTGTTCGAAGGTACCGGGCAATTGGGGATATCAGTACGCTCCTAATCACAGTCCACTAGCCTCCGTCATTGTGAAGCCATGATGCCCACCGGCACTTCAACGTGATGCGCCACTTGAGAGTCCCGAATCGCTCAGTCGAGGAGATTCTGGTGATTCTCAGGGACAAAGGATGGCTCGCTCCGGGAATGAGAGTTTTGCCCGACGAAGATGGTGAGCATAGGCTGTTACCACTAGATCCGGGTGCACCCACTCAAATGACAGAACCTCTAGATGTCCATCAGGTCGTCCTTCACGAGGGATGCTTGGACAAAAAGGTGGATTCCGATTGGTGGAATCACCTCGCTCATCTTGTTGACAAGGAGGAGATTGACAGATTCGAGGAGGACTGGCCCTCATCTCACGAGTTCATTTCAGACATGATGGTTGTAAGAGTAGAGGAGACTCTAGCGAAATACACCTCCCAGATAGCTAAGGCGAAACTTCTCGCTCATCCTCACATCAGGCTCATTCTAAATGACGAAGGCGTTCAAGGAGAGCTAAGGATACGCTCACTAACCCCAATAGGTGCTAGGATCGGGGACGAGATAGTTACTGAGAAAATCCCAGAGTCATCCAAGAACACCCGAGTTCTTGTTAGGGAGTCTGGGATATCGATTGCTTGTGACCCGAACAAGGCTTATTTCTCCACCAAGCTCCAGACAGAGAGGCTTGAGACACTCTCGCTCGCCAAGGACTTACGAGATTTGCTGCAACGTCCAATAAACGTCTGCGATCCGTTTTGTGGGGTCGGACCAGCATTGGCAACCCTACTCACGGAAACCAATCTGGTTGGAAACGCTCTGGCCTCGGACCTCAATCCAGAGGCGGTGAGACTACTCTTGGATAACCTCGGAAGGTGGGATCGCAGGGAATACCCATCATCCCCTTCTCCAATTTCCAGAGTTTTCGACGACAGGGTTGTAGGAATCGCCAACGCGGTCGAACTCAGTGAGGATAAAAATCTGACAGGAAGGTGGGATTTGATTCTCGTCAACCTACCGCATAGAACAATCGAACTTCTCCCCCACCTCGTCCCACTCCTGGACCGAAATACCCCTTCGATGATTAGGGGGAGGGTGGTAGTCCCGGAAAGTGAGATTGGTAAGGCCAGTGAACAGATAATGAGATCCATCCCGAAAACTCTCCATGGATATCCCGAGCCATCTCTCATGGTAAAGAGAGATTACAGCAGCTCGCTCCGACTGTGCTCCTTTGAAGCCTGGATATCTCCCGAGTGAGGCCGTTATTCTAACTCAAAAACCATGCATAAAATAATCTCTAAAAGGGAGACTGAGTGGCGCCCCGACCGGGATTTGAACCCGGGTCGCAGCCTCGACAGGGCTGCATGATAGGCCACTACACCATCGGGGCCGGCCCTCTGTCGAGTTTGCCTCCCTTTTTCAAGGTTTGAGGGGGCATTATTGATGGCCCAACTGCACTGAGGCTCTGCATGGGAGACGACCAAGTGGTCATCGACGTCATCGATAATGGGGGCCAGTGGACACACCGAGAGTGGAGAATGCTACGATATCTGGGAGTGGAAACGCAGATTATTCCAAACAACACTCCAATCGAGGAACTCAGACAACTCGACGGCCTGATATTGTCTGGAGGCGCGGCTCGAGTCGGACTTTCGGGGGAACTCGGGAATTGCGCAGATTACCTCTCATTGGAGGTGCCCATCCTTGGAATCTGCGCAGGCCATCAGTTCATGGCACGACACTACGGAGGCGATGCGGGGGAGGCGCCCAAGCCAGAATTCGGAGCTGCAACCATTTCCCTAGTGGGCGACGGAGGCCCTCTATTCCAGGGGACTCCTCCGGAACAGACCGTGTGGGAGAGTCACAACGACGAGGTTACCGTAACGCCGCCTGGCTTCATCGAGGTCGCTCAGAGCGAGTCATGCAAGGTCCAAGCAATGCAGAACGAGGATCTGAATAGATTTGGACTTCAATTCCATCCTGAGGTCAACGACACAGAGTTCGGCTCGAACATCTTTGAGAACTTCGTCAGGATATGCAAATCTGCCAAATCAGCATAGGACAGGTTGAAGAAGGCCCGGCAGGTCGCCGGCTCGGTAGCAATGAAGGGCGATCAGAAGATCCTATACAAATGCAGGAACTGCAACAGGACCGATAAGAGGACCTACAATCCTACGTCAGAGGAGCAATGCGCCCATTGCAATGCACCCATGGACCCCCTCGAGATCCGCTACAAGTGCGTCAACTGCGGCTTCATGGCATGGGCCGAGGCTGGTTCAACCGGCAAGTCCTGCCACAAGTGCGGATACCGAATCTTCGTCAAGCCCCGAAAGGACGGAATGGCCAAGGTACTCAAGGCAGAGTAGCATCGTTGACTTCAAGGCCCCCCTCTCCCCCATACGCCCATGGCGAGCTGGCTCGTGACAGAGGCCCCCTCAAGGTTCGAAGAACTGGCGGTGCCCCAGGCAGTGAAACAGGCACTTCTCTCCACGAGCACCTCTCCCGACCCCCCTCACCTGCTGATCACCGGTCCGGCTGGTGTTGGAAAGACTGCATGTTGGAGACTGTTTGCTAGGCAGATCCTAGGACCGGGGTGGAAGTCGACTACGCACATTCTGCAAGCCCGCGATCTAGTTAGGCAGAGAGGGGCCATGTCTACGTTCGAGGAGTTCCTCAGGCCAAGCGGATCCGAGAAGGACACACTAGCAGGTAGGACCAGCCTTGACGCATTCGATAGGGGGATCTCGATTTCAGGCCCCGAAGAGGTTGCTCCGGCAGGATCGGAGGTCGAGGTCGAGACCGGCTCCATTCCAATCAGCCGATTGATTGTCATAGAGGATGCGGACCACTTGGGACACATCCGTCAGGCATACCTCCGTAGGATGATGGAAACGGTTGGAAACGCCTCTAGGTTCGTACTGGTCGCTCGAGCCCCATCGAGAATAATTGATGCGCTCCGCTCTCGGAGCCAGATGATCCGCGTCCCCTCCACTCAAAGAGAAACAATCACGACAACGCTTTCTGATATTGCAGTGAGGAATGCCTGCGAACCAGCAGATGGGGTGTTGGAAGACATCGCATACATCTCGGAAGGGAACCTGAAGAAGGCAATCTTCACTCTCGAGATGCTCGATATAAGAGGCCTCGTTTCGGACAGGTCATCGGTTCACAAGATGGTACAGGCATCAACCCTACAGGCAGGTAGGAGGCTAGTGGAATTGGCAATCAGGGGCAAGGTAGTGGAGTGGAAGTGGGAAAACCGCGCCGGAAGGAACAGGAAAGTCCTCTCCGGGGCGATGGCAGAGGTGGATGACCTCATGAACAACCACGGTCTTGATGCAACCGATCTAGTCTCACAAATCCACGATGTCATCGTCGGTAGGAGGCTAAGCGTTCCACAAACGCTCAGAGAGGAGATGCTAGATGCTCTATCAGAGTGCGATGTAGGATTGCAGCGTTCCACATACCCGAGAGTCCATTTCGAGAGATTCCTGCATCGTACGGCAACGGCAGGCAAGCATCACGGCTTGTCGATTTCGTGATGGCGGGCGCGGCAGGATTCGAACCCGCGGTCCCCGGCTTAGGAGGCCGGTGCATTATCCAGGCTATGCTACACGCCCGCTCCCGCGAGCACGACCTCCTGAAGAAATGTGCCCCGAAAAAAACAAGTTTCCTCACTCTGTTATCCGATGCCATCAAGCGGAGAAAGCACCTCGAGAGAACGTGGCGAGCAACTCCTCTGACCTCCCCAATCCGTATGGCGAAGAAACCAACTTTGGTCAGACGTCAGAAAACGCGTTGAATCGAAGAGTCAGGATAAGAGACTCCCAACGAATCCTATGGACTAGGATTTCTACCATCAGGGGCAGCAGAAGAGCAAGGACGGTTGTCTCCGCGCTCTCCATACTTGTCACGTCTCTTTTTGCCTCTGGATGGGGCGAGGAATACCTATTGGCCGGAGTCGCGCTCTTCGCGATCCAAGCGGCCCTTTTCTTCCCGACACTGTTAGCAGCATCCTTCGCGCAGATGTCTGCAAGGGACAGGCTCCAGTTGAAAGTTGGTAGCAATCGTTCAATGGAGGCATACCCCGGCGTCGAGCGGATTCTGAATACCCTACACGAGAGAACGCTGAGGGAAAGGACACGGATTCTTTGCGCGACTCTTGCCATGGGGGCACTCAATTCGGTAGACAACTTCGAGACAGGGAACATACTGGCATCCATACTGTATGGGCTAGCCATTTTCCTAGGGTCCATTTCTATCATCAATACCCTTCAGCTAGAGCGCCGGATCCCAATGACTGACGACGACTTCCCGCTTCTTTCCATGCATGCGCCCACACTCCACCAGAGCACCTTGAAGCGGGTACTCTCAGATTTGGTGGTGGCTCATTTGGATCCTGAGACTGCTGGAGCATGGGACGATTGGCTAATCGAACTGGAGAAAAAAGTCCGTTCGAACCAGACACCGGAATCAGCGGTAGAACACCTACTACGCGTTCTTCACCTCAACCACCTCGGTCTACTGGATAACGACAGATTGGTTTCCGAATCAAAGCGAGTGTTTCGCGTCGCTGCGATAGACGACCTCAATAACGACAAATCGAAGTTCTGCTATCGAACTCTTCGAAGACTAATGGCACACACAAGAGCATGGCAACCGGGTCTATTCAGGCTGATAGATAGACTCGAAGATGCAGCACTAAGAGGACACTCATCACTAATCGAGAACCCATGGAGGCTAGATCTGGACATCCCCCCAAGGTGTTCCCAAGGTCAAGGCGATTTGTTCGTAATGATTCACAATCATTCGCGAAAGCCCTCTCAGGTTGAAGTCGACATCATCGCAGCAGATGGGGAGCCCCACCATCAGACCCTCAGACTGAATCCTCCCGTTTCCAGACAGCCGAAGAAACCAGCGAAGATAGGTGAGGAGGACAACGACATCGTCGACGTTCTCGGAAGGCTAATCGACAACTCACTAGTCCTATGGATAGGTCTGGCCTGGCCACAGGGAGCAACGGGTTCCAAACCTATACAAGTCAATCTAAGGGGGCCAAACGGGGAGACGGTCTCATCGTTCGTGGTTCAGACCACCCTTTCATCAGGATTCAACCCAGAGGGAGCAACTGAGAAGATGCTAGATGCCGCGGTTGCCGTTAGAAGAATCGCGATTTCCGTAGCAGAGTGACGTCTCGGAGGACGTCGGTAAAGCGTCACGTTCTTGTGATTGGGACCGCTGGCCAGATTGAAAGATGGAGTCCAGAGAAGTTGTGGTTATCGGTTCAGGCCCCGCGGCCCTTCGCGCGGCGATAGCCTGTTCAGACGCGGGCGTGGTTCCATTGGTCATAGACGAATTCGGAATCGGTTCCGGGTCAGGCACCCCTCCAGTGGCCGGTATCGCCGCATCGATTGACGAATTGAACTCACAATCTCACACGGAAGACACACTAGCTGCAGGCGGTGAATTTTGTAACGAATCCATAGTATCCAGGACTTGCAATGAAGGAGTTTCAACACTTGCGGAGTTGGAAAGATGGGGGCTTGCCCTCAGGCGAAGGGAGGGGGGCTTACCTCACGCGGCCCCCGCTCCAGGTCACCAAGTCCCACGTCTCACAGGCTGTGGCGACTCTACTACCAGAGAGGTTACTAGGATTCTAGAGGAACAGGCCATCAAGCGAGGGATCCAGAGGAATACAGACTACCTGCCCCTCTCTATTGTTTCTGACAACAACCAAGTCAGGGGGGTAGTCGCCCTGAATATCTCTACGGGAGAAATCGAACCATTTCAGACAAAGGCCGTGATTCTCGCAACCGAGGGGCACCAAGGACTGTGGTCAAACCCTAACGAGGGCCCGGGAACAGGTTCGGCTCTTGCGATATCTGCTGGAATCCAACTTAGGGGGATGGGAAACACCCCTAGACACCCACTAACAATCAGGGACTGCGGCATCCACATCCCAATGGACGTACTAGGGTCTGGAGGCAGGATACGAAGAGAAAACGGAGACGACATCGGACCGGAGGAGGCTCTCGAAGGAGAGCCCTGCGTGCTCGATTTGAGAGGAATGGACCCAGATGCAAAGTCATGGTTCTCACAAACATCAATGCGAATCAGCGACAGGCTCGGACTGGACATTACGAGGGACGTAATCCCCCTGTCTCCCGGTGTAGCATACACCACGGGCGGGGCTCCTTGCGACAACGATGGCAGGGTCATCTTCGGGGAACAAAACACAGAGGATTCACCCACCAGACTCTGGCATACAGGTCTGTATGCCGCTGGAAGGAGCGCCAACACCGGAATGCATGGCGACTACCCCCTGCCTGGAAACATCCTACTGGACGACTTAGTATCTGGAAAGGCAGCAGGATCCCACGCCGCTACATGGGCTCCGGCAAACCAATTCGGAGGCTCGGACCAAATCGAACGGGCCGTACAGGACGCATCAAACAGAATCGCCTCAATCAGAGAAGGTGAAGGGATGACGGTCGGCAACTTCGCTTCCAAACTATCTTCTGCAATCTCGACAGGCTCGTCCTCTAAGGATTCTGCAATAGCCGAAATCAACAGCATCAAGGATTCTGGAATTCGCCTCACTGATAATTCGAAAGTCATGAACACCGAGATGGTCGAGGCCCTCAGATTGCACGGTTTGGCATTGGTAGCGGAATCCATCGTCTCCTCCGGGTGATCAGATGGAAGGCGACAAAACCATCTTCTCGATGATAATAGGCGGAGAACTCCCCTGTCACAAGGTATACGAGGATGACTTGGTCTTCGCCTTTCTAGACATCAACCCTTTCAGTCCGGGTCACACCCTTGTGGTTCCGAAGGAAGAGGCTAGGACGCTCGACAAGTTGAGCGACGAGTCATCAGGGGCGTTGGGGCGCGTGCTCCCCAGAATTTCAAGAGCAATTTTGAGTGCCACCGGGGCTGAAGAATTCAACGTCATTCAGAATAACGGCCCAAACGCATTCCAGAGCGTTTTCCACGTTCACTTCCACATCATTCCGAAGATGAAGGATGGCAGGGGCCTAACGTTCCCATTCAAGTCATCACCAATAGATCACGAGGAAGCAGAAAGGTTGGCTAAGTCGGTTAGAGAATTATTGGATTGAGCCACTCTCAATAATCAAGACCTCAAACCTACTCGGAATCATGTGTCGGATATGCATGGCGCTCCCAATATCGAACCCGAGCTGTCCAGTGGAGCAATGAAACTCAGAACAAAAAAGCTCGACCGACTCCCTTGGGACCACACTGGAAGACACCCTGGAAACCCATTCTTCTGGAAGATAATCCTCCTGATGATGGGAATCGGCCTGAGGTACATTTTCAGAAGGAGCCACTACGACAAGTTCCCCGACTTCGAGGGGGGCAGGGTCCTTTCAGCCATCCACTTGAACGGCCTGGTCGACCCCACTACAATGGTACATTCCCAGGATCGCAGAGTCATCTCGATGGGTAGACATGACTTGATGACAATGCCACTAATAGGTTGGTTCTCAAGGAGAATGGGCTCTCAGCCTGTGATTAGGAAGTCAGAGATTGACAACGGAGTCTCAGATGAAGAGTACGCGAGAAAAATCAATGACAGGACGCTGCTGACAATGACCAATTGCATTGCGTCAGGGCACAATGCCCTAGTAATGCCCGAAGGCAAGTCCCATCAGGACTCGAGACTCCACAGATTCAAGACTGGACCTATGAGGTTCGCGTTAAACGCAGCCTCAATCGCACAACACAGGGGCCTATCTCCTCCAGCTCTACAACCCATCGGTCTTCACTTCCGATGTCACCATTGGTTCAGGACAGATGTGTTTGTCGAGTTCCAAGACCCAATACCTGTAGACGCCCCAGAGGTCCCGGGGGCGGCAGAGCGCCTGTCATCGGGAGAATGGGTGGAACCACCTTCAGAACAGGTGCACCACCTGCGTGATAGTCTATTCTCCTCGCTTTCAGAGGTCACCCCAGACGCTCCAGATTGGGAAACATACCGAGCTTGGCACCTGATAGCACATATCAGAGCTAACTTGGCCAACAGGCCACTCGAGTCATTCAAGGAAGAAGTCATCGAAGCAAGGGATGTCCGCAACTCGCTCGCAGAACGACAACCAGCGGAGGGTCTGCTGGTGCCATCCATAGAGGCAGCAAAGATTCTCCACGATCACGATCTGGATGCGCGTTCGATAGACGGCACGAACCTGAAGACTAGCAGGATGTGGGCCAGTGGGCTGGTGGGCATTTTTCTGATGGCCCTCTCTTCTCCAATCACAATTCCATCAACTGGGATCCAGGCATTCTTCGCATGGTACATGGGAGACCGGACGGATGAGGGAATAGATGCCAGGACCACGTATCACTTCCTAGCGGGGATGTTCTCGCCAATCCTATTCTGGATCCCCATTGCAATTGCAACATCCACTATCCTTATTCCGCCATCGATGGCATCATTCCCAGTCAATCTAGGACTAGCGGTGGGCATAGTCCTCCTCATCCACGCTTCAAACTTAGTCTTCCTGCTTGGTTATGATTGCTGGACAGATTTCTCCAACTCCGCCAAGAGAGCACGACTGGCGTCTTCTGAACAAGGAAAGAGGCTTCACCAACTGATTGATGATGTGTGCGCCAATCTCAACTTGCTCTAAATAGGACCACTTCTTGCATCATTCGTGAACCACAGCGAGGCGGCCGACTCAATCAGGACATGGTTGGAAGGGGAGAGGCTAGAAGCCAGAGAGGTCAAGGACCCTCAAGCGATAATCCACCTACACGTACGATACCCACCCACAAAGCAGGGCCATCTTTTCAACATCGTAATCCCAAAGAATAGGAATCTAGTATTGGTGTACTCAATCACAAGAGTAGACGAAGGACAGCAGGAGTCAATGCGAGAAATGGCCAAAGAGGTTTCAGAGGACTGGGAAGAGTGGCTCCATGAAACCAGAATCAGATTGACGTCTTCAGATCTCGATTGGGTTCTCCATGTCGGCAAAAGAAAAGATGGAGTTGCCGGGCCTCTGCAGGCATTCAACCTTTCAAGGCCGGTTTGGCTAGACGGCCTTACGCAGAATGAGTTTATGCAAAGCATGCGAAAGGTCTGGCTGACAAAACTCTCATTGATCCACCAAATCAAGTACGGTTTCGGGAATGGAAAGGGGAAGCCAGGACCCGTTGACGATTGGGAAGGAAAGAAGTCCGGTCGAGGGTCTAGAGAATCACAGACGAGGAAATCTGAGATAGACACCGACGAGACCGGCGGCTTCGGCAAGGACTTCGACCCTCTTGAATGGGCGTAATAATCGACGCACCTAGGAACACGCAAAAAGTGACCGTAAGGGGTTTAGATTAAGTATTCGAGAAATTCGAAAGAAAGCGATGCAGTACGACCGTTCCCTCGAAAGGCAAGGGAATTCGAGCAAGAGGAGTGGCGCGGCCATCGTCATGCTGATGCTGCTAAGCCTACTAGCATCGTTCTCGTCTCCAGCAAGTGCAAGTGATATTGTCATCACAGACCCAATAGAAGTCGTTCAGAGTGGTGTCCACAACGACAGGATGATGGCAATGGATGCCGACTCAGAAGGAAACGTGCATGTTGTCTGGAGCCGCAACACAAATCACCTGTATTACAAGATGCTAGACCCAAGGGGGGAAACCCTGATCTCAGAGACTCAAATCTCTGATCCGGGAGCACATAGGGCATGGCATCCCGACGTCAAGGTAGACAGCGATGAGATGGTCCACGTTGTTTGGACGGATAGGGCAGGGCAATACAAGATCATGTACACCCTTCTCGACCCGTCGCTGGACGATCAGAATGGAGATGCATCACTAGACTCAACCCTTTCAGTAGTACCAAACGACTTCGAAGTCGCAAATAACCCCCAGAATCGGGATTGGCCGGCTATTGACGTAGACTCGGAAAACAACCCCCACATCGTATGGGAGGACTCATTCGAGCCTCTGGAACTATACTACCAGCAGTCTCAGATTTACTACAAGATGCTATCAGTCGACCAAGTCGCTAGAGTAGTAATCGTAGAAATCGACAGCACCCTGCTGACCCCGATTCTTGGTCAGAAGGGACACCCAGACATCGCAGTCGACATCAACGACTTCGTTCAGATTGTCTGGGATGACACCCGCGGCGGCCAAGTAGAGATGGTCGTCCCAATCGACACCTCTGGTTCGATGAACGCAGAATGGGCAGATATGTGTGCAGTTTTCTACGGTGGAAACTTCGCCAGTGGAGGGTATTTCGTGGGGTTGAAGCCAATGCTGGTCAGCGCAAATATGAGCGTGTATGAGACACTCTATGCGCTGAGTGGCAACTGGCCGGCCGCAGCAACTAGCGGGAACTGTGCCGATGCCTATCAGACAGGGGGCTCTGGGAGCCAGGGTCCCAGAAATACCCCACTCGGCCCGGGCGACTCCTCGGGTGGAATTAGAGAGCTGACAGAGGTCGTTTACAACAATCAGGCTACAAACCTCCCAGCCGATGGGGGTTACTACAGCGAGTTCTGGGGGCCAGCGGCAACATGGGCATGCCTCTCATACAGGGACATCCAGGGGAGGCAAGGACTAGCAGCAAACCCCCCAACCACGCTAGACCACCGATGGAACGACAATGCCACCCGAGTGGTAATCCCGATATCCGACGAAGGCCCCTATGGCGGAACCCCAATGGACAACGACGACACCTCGAGCATCAATCAGGCTCACGATGCATGTGTTTTGGCCCAGACCAAGCCCTACCCGCTCTGGGCCGGATCTGACACGGCCGTTGGTAGCTACATGCTGGATATGGCACAGTGTCCTGTAGGCTCGGGCCTCAATACCAGAACATGCAACGGTGCAACCACACGAACCACCACTGCCGAGGGGCAGATGTATCAGTTCCCAACCACCGCCGGCTCCTCTTCTGAACTAGAAATCATGGTCGAGGCCATGGTTTACCTTGCCACGAACAACTCGCGCGAGATTTACATGACCGTTCTAGACCCCCACTCCCTACTGGAGAACCCATGGCCGGGCTGGAGCAGAGGAGACCCAGGGACCGAGGCAAACCAGAATGGGTACTACGTGGAGGACCTAGGGCCTTCGGAAGACCAGCAGGGATACGGGCACCTAGTAGTCGTGAATGACACCCAAATTACAAACAACCCAGCATACAGCCTCCACCCTTCGATTGCACTCGATAACTCCGGCAACACACACCTAGCTTGGCAGGACGGCAGACTGTACCCAGGTTGCGACGGAGCCACTGGAGGCATAGACATCGAGGGAGCCTACGAGATTTACTACACCAGGCTTCGACTAAGGGGGGCCGCAGAGTGGGATGGGGTCCCGGAAGGACTTCCTGCATACGGAATAAAACAGATCGCATCAAGCGCGATTTCGACCCCAGAGCAATGCGAGGGGGCTTCTGAAGAATACCCATTTGCACCAAGTTCGGTAGCCCCACAAATCCTGACAGATTCTTTCGACAACGTCCATCTTTCTTGGATCGATTATAGTTTTACAGAGTGGCAGGAGACAATCATGTACGCTCGTCTGAACCATACTAACGAAAAGTACCCACAAGGATTCCCTCTAAATTCGGCAGCTTCGGCAATCCTTGACCCTTGGGAGGTCAGAGAAGTAACCAATTGGTCTTCCGACAAACTCGGCCCAGCAATGTGTGAGCCAGAATGCAACACTGCCGCCGGACAACACCTATTCCCCGATTTCAACCTCGACAGAGGCATGCCGCCAGCGTTCGCGAACGATCTAGGTAGCGGTGCGCACATTGGCTGGTCCGACAAGAGATGTGACTGGGCGGGCTCCAATGCAAACAAGTGGACCCTATGCTATGTTCACGTGCTCACCGGCCTGGTCGACCTATCCCTCGCATGTGATGATAAGATACAAACAAACGCAAACATAGAGGGATACCCATACGATTGTCCCACCGATGCTGAGACATTCTACCACACCATCCAACCCGGGGAACTTACAACCTTCAACATCACAATCGCTAACCCGACCCCCGGGCCTGCCGAGTTGGTTAGGGATACTTTCACAGTCACCATGGAGGGGATTCCAAACAATTGGACAGCCACTCTTTTCTATATGACCAATAACACTCCAATTTTCGACTCCACCCCTGTTTTCCTAGATGGCGGTGCAATCGACCCACTGTACCTCAGAGTCAGAACGCCAACGATCTACCAGGCGAAGGACGACGAACTGGCCCAAATTAGCATCATCGCCACATCTTCAAAGGATCCAGCAATCCGAAACAAACTCACCCTCCTGACTCTGATGGACGTAGTTCACGGCATAGAACTAGACACTAGCCACTACCAGGTAGACGTCGAGCAAGGCAAGTCAGCGGTATTCTCGATTTCAATAAAGAATACAGGAAACGTGTATGACACCTTCGCATTCTACGACCCAGCTACGTTGGAGGGACAGAATGAGTGGGCATTGCCATTTGGTTGGGGAATAGACTTCCCACTCCGTATCTCCCTCGATCCGGGACAGTCTGTCACTAGAAATCTAAAGGTCAGCGTCCCCGAGACTCAGGATCCAGGAACATTCGCAATCTACCTGAAGGGATGGTCTACAGGTGAACCCGTACTATCTGTAGACAGAGGGACGTTTGACGTTCTAGAACTGTGGATAAACGTCTCAATCAGGACGACCGGGAACATAGTCTTCGACATCGGTGATACGAAGCTGTACGTTCTCCCGGGGGAGTGCGCTAGTTTCCCAATCCAAGTCAACAAATACTTCACCCCAGGGCACATCGTCTTCACAACGCCCGGCGCTCCGGCGGAAAGGCCAGCAGGCTCCGACATCAACTCCTGGAGATTCGATCATTGGACGGTCGACCTGGACTTCTCTGAGTGGTCAGGCAGCCCATCATCAGCCGACCAGGACATTTACTGGGCCCAGGTGGGAACCACCTACACCGTGAGCGCAGAGATGTGCTCCCCGTTCAATGCAACTGCCGGAATAGGGGAATCAATAACCGTAAGAGCGCATCTGGACGGGACTCCAAAGGTCCGTGACTCAGTATTGATCCTCACGAATGTAATCCAGAGGTACGAGCTCGAGTCAAGCGTCCCAGAGACTATCGTCGACCTCTATCCGGGACAATCCTATCAGATGAACACAACAGTATCCAATCTGGGTAACGGGCAGGACAGATACGATATCACCATCGAATCGATTGTAGATAGCCAGGGAGGGTCCCACGTCTGGGATATGGACATCCCCAGGATCCTTTTCGAGGAATTGAATAGGGACGAAGCCCAGACCGTGCCAATTTTCATCAATGTCCCCGTGCAGACTCTAGCAGGCGATTACACGATCACCTTCAACGTACTGAGCGAGGAGCCTTTCCCATGCACCGAGGATCCGTGCGAGGGGACCAAGGTCCAGGACGAGATAGTAATTAGAGCCACAATCATAGAATTCCATGACATGCATATCTCACTTGATCCAACGGTCGAGAGCAAGATCAAGACCACCGCTCCGAGCAGAATCGTTAGATACACACTAAACGTATCCAATTACGGGAATGTCGAGGATCAACCAACAATACACAACCACACCTATGACGACGTAACCAATGTCTGGTCCGTTAGACCGGGCCTCGGATCCCTGAGCACTTGGGAGATAGATTACGCTCTACTGGAAGGATTCGGTACCGAATTCCCACTGGAGAAGCCATGCGTGGAGCTAACCGTAGAAGAAGAGAACCAAATCACCCAACAGTTGTCACAGGGAGATGGCCCGGATTACTGCTATGTCACTGCTGCAAACACAGTCACCCTCCCAATGATGCAACCATACACTACACTGCAGCTGGTAGTTATCGTAACAGTGGCTCCCGACGCGTCCCTGACTGATAGAAATCTGGGCATCAAGGTCCTCTCTATGCACGGTTCATCCGACCAGGGAGGGGACTTCGATGAGACCGAGGTTTGGACTGACTCTTGCACCCTGGATAGCAATTCAGACGGATTCCCAGACAACCTGCCACCCGATTGCGATACCAACGAACAGATTCTCGAGATGCGACTAAGAGCACCAGACTTGGTCCTTGAGAGCGTCGTGGCCCCAGTAAAAGAGGCCGCAATCGGAGAAATGCTATCCATCAACGTCTTCATCACAAACAGAGGCAATGCCCATGCTACCGATGTTAACATAATCCTGTGCAAGGACCAGTCAGAGTCGGACATCAAGAGGAACGGATGCAAAGAGGAGAACATCGTCTACAGGCAGATTGTCAACGCCATCATGCCCATCGGCCAGTCTGATACCGACCAGTCCGACCCAATTACCCTGCTGTACATGGTCGAGCCAGGGAACCACGACATCGTAGTGGTAGTGGACCCAGACAACAACATTGTAGAGACGGACGAGAACAACAACATCGAGAGGATCGGGAACATGAAATCCCCTCTGGGGTCTCTCGATGTCGGAAGGGAGCTAGTCGTCAGGTACGCAGTCCCCACCATAATCATCGGAGCGACATTCTCCCTCTTTGGGGTCGCTGGTTACGTTATTTGGGGCAGGAGAGTAGAGGCACTGGCAAGGTTCTCTGAACTTAGCAGCCTTCTTCCAGGATCCGATGACGACGACATAGTCTTCTGATCTACTTGGCCATCCACCAAGGCAGGGGCATCGACTCCCTTCCAGCGACGAAGGACCCCGAGCTAGTGGCGAAGTCCTTCATCAGGCGATCCCTCAGAGTATCCATCATCTTCTCAGCATGCATAGACTGAATGCGCATCCCCTGCGAGAACGCATCTAGATCCAGAGGTCTCCTCGGATGCCTCATCATCGCGTGTGCTAGCTGCCTCTCCTCGTATGACTCGAAACTCTCATCGACACTGGGAGAAACCTTGTGCATGACCTGCTGATGTAGCGCAATTATCGAGTCCCTCTGCCTGTCAACGCTCTCCAGAGCCGCATCCAGCTCTGACAGAATCCCCATCGCGTCAACCATTGGGAGCGTCCTCCCAGTCCCTATCCTCCCGATCACATTCTCTAGATTGCTAGGCAGACTTCCGGATAATCGCATGCCCCTCGGCATCTTCCGATGTTCGGCCCTAAACAGGTCTGGCCCTAGGTCTAGGCGTATTGAAAATGATTGATTCACTCTGTAAACCTTCTTTGGAGGGCCTCCCTTGTCTGACTTCTTGACCTCCGAATCAACGAATCCAGCCTCCTCCAGAACTTTGAGATGCTTGACCACCGCTTGTTGGCTGACATCGAGTAACTCAGAGAGTTGAAGCGGGTAATGAGGCTCCTTTACCAAGTGCCTGAGTATGGCTCTCCTTGTGGTATTCTCTAGTATGCTGAGGGACTCATCGAACCCTACCATCACTTACCAACTCAAGGTTGGGTAGTCAACATCCTCTAAAAACCCAATCTAGATGCTAATGGATATACTTGGGTTCCTGTCACCCTTCGTCCCACTTCTTCCAAGTCTCATCGATTCCAACATCTTGTGATTTTTCGGTAGTCCGACCTTCGTTTACCAAGAATGGGTTGGGGGCCTCCTCGGTGGCTTCCGCAGCAGGAGCCTCGTTCTGGGCTTCGTCCATTATCACGCTTCCATTTTCGATAATTACGAATTGATCAGGCAACTTTCTTTTGTCTGTCCAGACCATGATCGCTAGAATTATTCCAACCAGTCCAACTGGGGATCCTATGCAGCACCCGATGTAGAAAAGATACAGCCAGAGATTCCCAAGCATTTTGTTTGCAGAAACATCATCGTCGACAAGCCAAAGATCCGAATCCCCTTGATTTTGCAGCGTATAGTTGCCCTTCAAGTCCTTGAATACCTTCACTGGAGAGTATATCGTCTCCTCGTCAGAGCCAATGCGAATAGGCTCCATCCAACCCGGTTCCCTCCCACTTACTTCAGCGCCTGCAGAATCTACCAGAGTGAGTTCGGAATCCGGAGTTCCACCATCAGATATCCTCAGAGCAGAAACTGCCGTGGACTCCTCGATCCCAAAAGATTCCGACTCCCCTGGCCCTAGTTTTACGATATTGTTGGTCTCGGGATCGTATGACTCAATCATCTCATCATACAACTGCAGAAGTGAAATTACGGCCAATAGGAGAAGGGCCGCTGACGACCCGGTCGCTATGCGAGCCCATCGCCTTCTTCCTGCAGACACAACCCACCCTCTAGCCATCCATCTATCAGGGTTGTTTTCAGTATGTGATCCCCATTGCCCCTAGCTTTTCCGGCAAGTAGGTGTCCGTCACGAAGTCTAGGCCATACTTGGCAAGGGACTGCTGCTCCGCCTTCTTCCCAATCTCCTGCATCAGTTGGATCTGTTCCTGCCACCATCCCGTTGCGAATCGAGGGTCGCTAAGCTCTGCATTCAGAGCATTCAGATCTTGCTTAGTCAAATCGTCGCTTGGAAGGTCATAAGCCAGGATGTCATCTGCGGTAATCCCCAGATAGGTGGCTTCCTTCGTTGCCAAGTACTCTGAGATATGGGCCGTCTTAATCGCACCGTATGCTATGCTTGCATATATCCTGAATGACCACGGGTCGCAATCTGCGAATACCATAATCGGCTTGTTCCACTGATCGCTCATCCTCCTCATTATCCTCCTAGTCGATCTAGCCGGTTGGCCCTTCAGATGAACTAGCGCGCACCTTGCCTCCTCATCGAAACCGTTCTCCACGAGTCTGTCGAACATACCTCCAGTCTCAATCGCCATTACGAAGTCAATGTCCTCCTCGACCATCCGGAGTTTCTCAGACTCTACGTTGTACGGGACTCCGTAACCGGAATCACCAACGTCGTCACGACAGTTAATCCTCATCCAGTCACCTTTGCGATTCCTCTCTTCGAAGGTCACGTTGCCAATTATTCTGGCCCCATCTTCTTCCGGCCTAAGTCCAAAGTCTTCTCTCAGGCATTTGGTAACTATTTCCAAGTCTTCTGAGACCCCATTGCTCTCATTCTGGCTTGAGAACTTGCCATGCCCCCATCCCTCGGAGATGTAGTACATCTCCCTAAGTGTGGATGTCTTGCCATCCGAGATCATGCCCTCCACGAATTCTGTGATGTGAAGAGCCCTCAGCAGCTGTCGGGCCGAGCCTAGGGAGGTCGCATCTCTGATTGTCTTCTTCTTTCCATACTTGTACACCCCCAGCTTCTTGTCGAATCCGATGTTCGATTTCGACCTCACTGGTAGGGTCATTGTTGGAGGGTTCCCCTTCAACATCTTGTCATGCATCTCTGAGGCGACTCCATGCAATGCATCGATTACCTCCTCCTTCGTCTTCTGTCTATCCATCGTCATTCAATTTCCTCCGATTCGTCCTTAGTCGAGAAGTCCCCAAACAGGCTTGTCTGCCCCCCTTCCAATGTCTGGGGCTGTGAAACCTCGCTCTGCTCCGCTCTTTCCTTGAGTTGAGAGATCGCCTCCTTCGGACTCTCGAACTCTGATTCTGCAGCCTCTAGTGCCTCGGACTTCCTCAACTCCTCAAGCAGCTTCTCGTCAATCTTGGTCGCGCCGATTACCTCTCCATTGCCTCTGTAGAATATCTCCGCATCACTCCATTCGCCCTTTCTAAGGCCAGAGACGCCGAAGTGAATGGTTGTAGCAGATCCAGGATTTAGTGTGTCCAGCCTCCAAGCCCAGAGACCACTCGCCTGCTTGCTTCCGCCAAGAGCGTTTTCGGCGATTGCCGTCCCCTCACTTTCAGGCCATTTGGCTAGAATTGTATACGCCCTTGCCCTAGCCGTGTAGTTGTAAATCGTAATTGAGCAAGTAGCAAGCTTCCTCTCATCATCCCAGCCTAACTCTTCTTCACAGAATACAGCATCCATTATCTTCGTTATAATCGGGGCTAAATCAGGCTCCTCCCTCGATAACAATTCCGATGACTTCTTAGAAATCTCGGGGAGAATTATGTTGATCAGCTCGAACTTCTCCCTGGCTTTCTTCCTCTGTGAACTCTTCTTCAGATGACCTTTCAGACCTCTGCCAACCTCTAGCATTGCTAGCCTAATCTCCTCGAACACTTCTTCATTGTCCGACACAGCCTCTTTTGCCTCACTGGTGAATTGTACATTTGTTGATGCGAGGTGGATTAGGACCGCCGCAGGTCCCTTGGGGATGCCCTTCCCTCCCGGGTGATCCAATCCGTACCTCTTCCAATCAACAGCCTCTAGTGCCTTTGTGAGGAGGCATCCTCCCTGTTGGTACATCAGTGGGACCCTGTTTGCGAACCGTAGGACCTCTATTGGCCCCTCTGCACTAAGATTCCCGCCAAATACCAACCCAACTTCAATCTGAAATGGATTCCCCTGAGTAACCTTGGGACTCCTAGTAATGGTAGATGCGAAACGAGAGTCTATGGCTTTCGACAGTCCCTTTTTGATTAGCAGATCCTCAATTGGTGAAAGGCAATCAGTAGGTGGAGCCAGCAACTTGACTTTCCTGAAAGCAGCCACCATGCCCTGTGCATCATCTGCCGAGATTCTCTTCGGACTCCTGCCTTCGTCCAATCCCGCTGCTGCAAGGATCTCCCGTGCAGCTCGCATACTCACTCCAGAGAAATTGTGTCTGAGGAAGGAAGTCATTTTCCTCTCTTCGGACTCTCTCAACATCCTCTGAAGAGACCCTAGTTGTATTCCATGGGGATGAGGACGTATCTCGCTAACTTCTCGTGGCAACCTCTCGGTAGTCCTTTGCCAGTCTCCCTCTTCGATAATGCTCCCGTCTCTATCGCGCACCACCAGGGAGATACTAGCATGGGGGTTCACAATTGAAGTCATTCGGAGGTACTGGTGAACAGACTGCCTACCCCTCTGGTACTTTGCTCGCATCTCGCACTCTACCCTTAATCCATGAGAAACGCTCTCTCCTGTGCCCTCATCCAACCAAATGTCCCTGTTTTCGCCGGATTTTGTTGCCCGATTCCTCCTTGTGTCAATGCCTAGTTCAACGAAAACCGCCGATGAGTCTTTGGCAATCTTGGACACTACTTTTGTCTTTGAACCTGCAGTCAGTTGACTGTACATCACGACCCCGGTGATACCAATTCCCTGTTGGCCCCTAGTTTGTCTGATTGCATGGAACCTCGAACCCAGTAGAAACTTTCCAAAGACATTCTCGATATCCTCTCTGGGAATTCCCGGGCCGTTGTCTTGCGTAATCAACCTCAGTCGGTCCCCCTTCATCCTCTTGATTTCCACATGTATCTCGGGGAGTATCCTTGCTTCCTCACAAGCATCTAGAGAGTTATCCACTGATTCCTTTACTGCTGTGATGATCGATCTCTGAAGTGTATCGAACCCTAGGAAATGCTTGTTCTTCTCGAAGAACTCGCTAATTGAAATCTGCTTTTGTTTGCTAGAGAGTCTTTCTGCAGGGTCCATTCATCCACCACCACCAAGTCCTCCCTTGTCCGAATGACGAGGGGCTTGCAAGGTAGCCCATGCCCGCCACGAGACCGCTATTGAACAATGCCCCAAGCTCTAGGTGTGGTCACCCGTTTCAGAGGAATATTTCAGGATGCCATGCTGTTATTTTCCCAGTGAAGGCGCTCGTCATTACCGTGAGAGGGCTTGCAAGGTAGAGCTTCCCTGGACCCGAACGACCCTGGAAGTTCCTATTTATCGCCGAAACAGTAACCTGTTCAGGGTCATCACTCACTCCCGGCCCTGCTCCTATGCAAGCCCCACACCCGGGATCAATTAGCTTCACACCCGCTCTCTCGAATGTTTCAGTCCATCCCATGCTCATGGACAGCTCCTTCACCGACTTTGATCCGAACTGGATGTAGCAATCTACTTCTTCCGAAACAACGAGCCCAGCATCTAGTGCAGCCTCGCAAACCATAGCATAGTACGAGAAATCATCGTCCTTGCCAGCAGTGCACGAACCAGCATAGGCTATGTCGATGGTGACGTCTCCAATGTCCTCAATGTACGCGCCGTTTGTTGGGTCAGAGGGGACTCCCTCGTCAGGATCGCCTGGATGAGCAACCATTGGTCTAATCTGCGAAAGATCAATTTCGTGAACTCCCCCTCCATACATCGCTCCGATATCCGGTAAAACGAAATCTCGTCTAATTGAATCAGCATCGAGATCTTCCCTACGAGAGACCAGCCAGTCTACGGTAATTTCGTCAGCTTCACAAATCCCAGTCTTTGCACTACATTCGGTAGCCATGTTGCAAAGTGTCGCCCTTTCATCCATGGAAAGGCTCGCTAGACCCTCTCCTCCAAATTCCATACTCATGTCCAAGGTCTGTGACTCCGCAGCAAATCGCCACAGGATATGCAGAATCACATCCTTGGCGGTGCAACCAGGATCAAGTTCGCCAATCAGCTCGAAGCGAATACTCTCTGGGACTTTGACAAATGCAAATTGATTGTGAATCAGATTCGCATACTCCGTCGAACCCACGCCGTAGGCTAGCGCATTGGATGCACCACCCATGCAAGTATGAGAGTCGGTAGCTTGGATGAAATCTCCAACGTCTATGAATTCCTCTCTAGCCACTTGGTGACATATCCCCGGGCTAACCCCGTCCTTCGCGGAGTAGTCTCGTACTCCTGTGTGCACTTGGAAAGAGTTCTGCATGTCCCTCAGGGTCTGGATTTTGTCAGTGAATTTTCCGAACCTCGGGACACCTGTTGCATATAGCAGATGATCCTCAAAAACAGCAAACTTCGAGGGACTAGGGACATTGTAGTCCTCCCCATATTCATCTGCGAGGAACGTGTGGACCTGAGCTGTTGTGAACTCATGAGAGTACCCACCATCGACTTGAGCTAGCACCGCGTCCCCCGGTTTGACGAAGCTCTTCTTCCCGTTCGTTCCCAGGAGCTTGTTAGAGATCAACTTCTCAATCATGGTCATGGGACGCTCTTGCGTGCTGAACTCGGGTAGCTCCACTGCGCCCTCCTTCAACCTCTTGGCGAAGGGAAGTATCCCTCCATTCTCGAGAATCAGACTGCTGACCGGATCATACTTCTTCGTAAATTCGGATAGAGGGATGCTCTCCTTGTTCTGAAGCCGCATTAGCATCGAATGATCACCCATCAACTGGCCTAGGTTCAGATTGTTCCTCTCGTGAATGGGGGCAAAGGACGCTGCTATCACAATCCTGATTCCCGACCACCTCTCACATTGGGGGGCGGTCTCTCTACTGGACCCGGTTCCCTTCCTGTGCCCTGATACGATTACTTCGAACCCGCCATCAATCAAGGCACGGGGCTGGAAGACCCTGCTCCCCTCATGCATCAAACCGGCATATGCATTCTCAGCGATCATTGCAGGCTCGTGATCAAAACAAACCCACGCCGGAGTCATCACATCTGTGTTGATGTCGTCCAGTAGCTCTTCAACGGACAGGTCTTCCATTCTGAGATCCAGTCCATCATAGAGCTGCTTTCTAATCAAACCAAGGTCCTTCGTAAGGAACAGGACCCTCTTTCCAGGAGTCAGACTGACATTCTCCGGCGGCCACACTCCTTCTGACATTCTGCCCCTCATACACGCCCAGTGCAGAGTCTTATTTCACGATTCTCGATGAGTTTCCAATCGCTTTCCCCCATCAGGGGCGAATCCCGAAAAATAATAACCTTAAATAAGATGCCATTCGCGAATTTAATACCTTTTTGCTAAAAGGGGGGTGAGGATGAATGTCAAATTACCTTGTTGAAGACACCGTTAAGTGCGATGAATGTGGAAGCCGAAATCTGAAGAAAGACGAATCCAGGGGAGAAGTTGTCTGTGAAGACTGCGGCCTCGTTCTCGAGGACAAGGTGATTGACCAAGGCGCAGAGTGGCGTGTATTCAGTCCTGAGCAAGGCGATCAGCGTGCTAGAACCGGTGCACCCATGACAGTCATGCTGCACGATAAGGGACTCTCCACGGACATCGACTGGCAGAACAAGGACTACTCTGGAAAGTCGATCTCTAGCAGATACAGGAGTCAGTTCTACAGGATGAGGAAGTGGCAGAAGAGATCACGAGTCAGCAATGCCACAGAGAGGAACAAGGCAATGGCTCTAGCAGAGCTAGATAGGATGGCTAGCCGATTGGAACTCCCAAAGACGATCAGAGAGACCGCTGCGGTCACCTATGGTAAGGCAGTCGACGCACGCCTTATCCGCGGTCGTTCGATTGAGGGCGTAGCTGCTGCAAGCCTCTACGCTGCATGCAGGATTTGTGAGAATCCAAGGACCCTTGACGAGATAGGCGAGGCAAGCCGTACTGGACGGAAGGAGATCGGCCGGACCTACCGATTCATGGTTCGAGAGCTCAGAATGAAGATCCCACCGACCAAGCCGGAGGACTACATACCCAGGTTCTGCTCCGGTCTTGATCTGGACGCAGAGGTGCAAGCCAAGGCATACGAGTTGATTGCCGCTGCACAGGAGAAGGAACTTACTAGTGGCAGGGGGCCAACAGGAATCGCTGCATCGATCATCTACATCGCAAGCGTCCTCTGTGGAAAGAGAAGGACCCAGCGTGAGGTTGCCGAGGTCGCAGGAGTCACTGAGGTTACCATCAGGAACAGGTACAAGGAACTCATCCAGAATCTCAACATAGAGCTCGAGATTTGACACAATAGGGATTTTTGCTGTACCCGGTCAGAAGGCCTCTTCGATATGCACTGGACATCGAAGTCAAGAGCAGCCGGTAGTCGCACCGCATTCGTTGCACTTCAGGCAAGTCCCGTTCCTGACCATCTGGCTACCGCCGCAATCGTCACAGATGTCTCCAGTGAAACCCC
>Ga0209404_10000215_pt1 | contig 47656 bp, 68 predicted proteins | sample TroAtlMetagenome_2_FD_187447 | JGI IMG/M metagenome (GOLD analysis project Ga0209404, IMG submission 187447) | Marine eukaryotic phytoplankton communities from Atlantic Ocean - Tropical Atlantic ANT8 Metagenome (SPAdes) (version 2) | ecosystem: Environmental > Aquatic > Marine > Oceanic...
TTGTCCTGTATCACTTAAACTACTTCTGTTACCATCTCCTCCATTACCACCATCTCCTCCACCTTGAGCAGATCCACCTGATCCACCCCATGTTCCACCTTGACCTCCGTAACCTGGTCTATTAGCAGAACCATTTCTATCTCTACCAGTTCCACCTCCACCTCCACCCCATATGGTATTGGTGTCTATAAAATATGATTGTCCACCATTACCAGCATAGTTTCCTGGTGATGCTGATGTACCTTTTGCTCCAACAACTACTTGATAACTCTGACCTGGTTGAACTTGAATACCGTTTGCCCATCCAAGACCAGCACCTCCACCTGCACCTTGCTCATCTCTAGTAGAACCACCACCACCTCCAACACATACCACTGAAACATCATATACATTATCAGGGCATGTCCATGAGAATGTACCTGCTGAACCATATTTTTGCTGACCTACAGCAGTTGTAGCACCAGTACCTGCACCACCTTGAGGATTTGTAACTGGTATCCATGTCTCACCATCGTATACTTCTATAGCAAGTAGGGTTTCATTAATTCTTATCATACCAACATTAGGACTTGTTGGTCTTTGTCCTGTTGTACCAGATGGTAAACATATCTGACCCAATTGCCCCATAGCAAAAGTTCCAAAGATATTAAGATGGTCTTGACCATCCATCTGAAGCATCATCTCTGTTTGCTCTGGTCCATATAACTCGTCAAATCTTATGATACTCATTTATGGATCCTCCTCTTCAGGTTCGGGTGCTGTATTAATATTCCACCATTCAGTACCATTATAATATTCTAAACCAATGGTACTACCTGTGTTAGGGTCATTATCAGTATTCCACCTAAGATAACCTGTAAGTGGATTCTGTGGTCTCTGACTTATAGTACCTGTTGGTAACTGAAATGCTTGGTTAGTACAGTGTGTTAAGTCAACAACACCATCCACCTCAAAGGTATGTCCAGTACTAACACTAACTTGTCCTAGTGTAGCACCAATACCAGATATTTTAGATGTTGTTACTTTTGCCATTATTCTTCAGTTGGTGGTACTGCTGGTGGATCGATATCATTAATCGGATCACCTTCTGGATAATGCAATGCATTATCTGCTTCGTCTAATGCTTCTTGTGCTGCTCTATTTGCCATTGCAGCAGCATGTACTCCAGATTCTATCTGTTGAGTAATAACTAAATCTGCCTCTAATACAAATAATTCCCTTTGATGGTTCTTTGCTGTTTGGAGTTGCTCTTCCAAAGTACGAATAGATGCTTCTATAGCGATCTGTTTTTCTTTTAGTTCTGCAGGTGTCATAATCTATAAATGTCCTTATGTTTATTTATTACCATTTATCAATGGGGCAATGTGCGTCTTTCATCTTTGTTTTTAATTGCATAAAGCAACCACACTTATTACATTGCTGAGTTCTTGGTTTGAATTGGTCACATGCTCTACACATGTCCATTCTTTCTTTTTTTAATGTTTCACTAGCAAATGGATTGTAGGAAGAATTTCCTCTCCACTTGAAACCATCATAAAACTGTGCCATAGTTTATTGTTTAGTAATTTTAATGTATCCGTTACCACTATATTGACCACCTTCAGATGATGAGTTACCACCTTGTTGTGCTTGAGCATTGGTTCCAGCATTATATGAACCACCGCCACCACCATGAGTAGCGTGAGATGCCCACTGTCCTGAAGTACAACCTCCAGTCCATCCTCCACCTGCACCTGGTCCAGAGAGTTGACCACCGCCACCTCCTCCAAATCCACCACGATTTCCAGTACTATTATAACAAGAATTACCGTAACCACCTACCATACCATTATTATATCCTTGACCACCTTGAGCAGTTCGACAGTGACCACCTCCATTCTGACCTTTAGTTAAATATCCTCCTCCAGCACCACCCATGTATCCACCATTTGTGTTACCACCGTATCCAGGACTAGGTTGTGAAGGGTTCGTATAACAAGTTGGTCTTCCACCATATTCTCCTGATTGTCCATATCCCCATGATGTAGGTCTGCTACATGACCATCCCCATGATGCACCACCAGCACTACCTCCTCCACCACCAGCAATAAGCAATGGAGAACTTGTTGTCTTGTTAACAACAAATGATCCACCACCACCTCCACATTCATGTCCATGAGGTGAATAGTATTGGTTACCACCAACACCAACTACCATTGATAATTCTGTTTCTCTAGTTAAAGCAAACGTTCCTGTAACAACTGCTCCCCAAAGGTTTTGTTGTCCATAGTTTAAATCTCTACCACCTCTTGCTCCACCTGCTTCAATGACATAATTACCATCTTCAGGCACTGTCCATACTTGATAACCTTGATAATCTCCTTGCTTAAAGTATTGTGATGCCCAAGGTTGTCCAGAATACTCACTACTCATTTGACTTGAGTTTGGACCTGTATCCTGTCCTCTACCTACAATAGAAAGGAATGTAAACGAACTAAAGTTAAATAGAGCAGCAGCAGCACCTTCAGCAGAATTAGCACCAAATGTTATCCAATCAGAACCGTTGAATATCTCTGCCTGTCCTGTTGTTGTATTAAAACCAAATTGTCCTGTTGCAGGTGATGTTGGTCTCCCTTCTTCTCCTGACCATGTTCTCATATTACCAGCACCTAGACTTAACCAAGTACTTCCTTTCCACAACTCAACATCCTGTCCAGTTGTATTATAGATTATCACTCCTGGATCAGCACTAGCAGGTTTTCCTGCATCCGCATAATTTGGTGCTTTTAATGCGGTATTAGCGGATACCATTCCAGTTGCATGAACATTCGCTGCTGTAACGGTATCTACGTTGAGATTACTCATAACTCCATCTATTACCTATCATTATTTATTTATAATTTTAAACAGACTTAAGTGTTACTTTAACATATCCCCATCCACTTCCTCCACCAGTACTACTGGTGTTATTTCCTTTATTTGCACTTGCTCCTGCATATAATGGAGATCCTGTCCAAATATAGGATCCTCCACCACCGCCACCCCAACCGTTTCCTCCGTCACAACCAGATCCACCGCCAGAGTAACCGCCACCGCCTCCTCCACCGTTGTCACCACCTTGTGCTCCACCACCCATTCCAAATCCACCATAATATGATGCTTGCTTTCCTCGGAAGTTGGATGTGTTACCACTTGATCCACCTTGGTTACCATAGGAGTTCCATCCTCCTCCAGATCCACCATTACCGTAGGCATCTGAACCTGAGTTACCATTTGATCCACCACTTGTTCCACAAGGGGGGCATCCACCAGCAGTGCTACTACTTGTAGCATCATAACCATTACCGCTATTATAACCAGCACCACCTCCTCCACCACCTGCTAACATTGGATAAGAATCGTTTCTATTTTTGTATACAAATGATCCTCCACCACCTCCACCATTCTGTGAATTTTGACCTTGTTGTCCTACAACAATCATAATATTATCACCACCATTAAGGGTGAAATCTCCTTCTACACTATATCCCCAACCTGGTTGTCTATAACCACCATAACCACTTGATGTACCACCTCTTGCACCTGCAACTTCAAACGTCCAAATACCAGTTCCAGGCACAGTCCATTGCATAACACCATCATAATTGGGTGTAGTTAAATATTCATTCTCCCAAGCATCAGAACCACTATAACTGGAGTGTTGTCTTACATTCCCAATACTAGGTGCTTCATATGTATTACTACTACCACCTCTTCCACCAGAAGTGAAAGTAAATGATGATCCTGTTTCCCAAGGATATAAAAAGTCTCCTGCTGCATCTTCTCCATCTCCACCACCACTGATAATATAACCCCAACCTCCTTTACCACCATGCTTCCAATACTCTAACTTACCTGTCTTTGTATTCATAAAAAGAGATCCATAACTAGGATCTTGTGGTCTAGCATAGACATTTGCATCTGGATCACCACCAGGCACAGGTAAATAAGATTGATTCTGCAATCTTAAATCACTCTCCATCTTAAGAGTAGTGTCATTGGCAAGATTTATCTTGAAGTTGGGAGAATTGCCCTGTAATGCTGCTACTTTAATTTCGCTCGTCATTTAGATTACGCTCCATGCTGCTCCACTTTCTATAGTAATGGTGTAACCATTAGCAATGGTCACAGGTCCAGCAGTAAAACCGTTTGTAAATTTAGCATCATTATTTGCTGATGGACCTACAGTAATATTTTCTGAAATAACATTATGATTCGTTCTTATAACACTTTCTTCTCCTAATGCTGGACCACCACCTGCAACTGGAGCCCATCCAGCAGAACCAGTACCATCATCGTTAACATATATCTCTGCGTTATCTATCTCACTATTATACCTTAGAGTACCAGCAGTAACACCAACAGGTCTTTGTGCTATATTACCAACAGGTAATTTAAAGACACTATTAGAGTTTAAAAAACCAAGTGTAGTGATAATTGCTTCTGTGGAAGTCGATATTTGATTTCCACTAATTCTTGAAACTGCCATAAGACCTCCTTACTATTATTATTTAGATAGGTAATTCTAAAATATGAACTGTATCTGTATTCAATGGTGCATCACCAGAACTGAATACAATATTTGCACCAAGAGTATCAACAGTATAGTTAGTACCTGCTATCTGTGCTACACCATTCAAGAATACTAATACAGAGTCATCAGTATGTTGAATACCAGCACCATAAGTTGTTAATGCAAATGTTAATGTTGATCCATCACCAGTATAAGTTCTTGTAATATACTTGTCAGATGCAACACCACCTCGACCAGTTACAACTAAGTCACCATCTACCTTAGCATTACCTAATATATCAACTCTAAAGTCAGCAGTTGCTGTCTTACCAATACCAATGTTTTGAGTATTACTAAAGGTAGAAATATCAATGATACCTGTGTCTGTTAGACCAAATTCTTTCCACTCTTGAGCATAACGAATCCAACCAAGAGATTTACCTGGAACCCAGTTTATATTATAAACTAAGTCACCATCAGCAGGAGTATCATATCCTGTTATGTTAGAGAAATCTGGTTGTCCAGTTGCTAGCTCTGGTGCTAGTAGAGTCTGCTTAATAACTGTACCATCTTGGTTGAAGTATGAAATCTTCTTAGCAGATAAGTTATCAGTAAACGTTGTCTGTCCTTGGAAAGTAACAGGACCAGCGAATATAGATTCTAACTGGTTAGATGCTCCACCAATTACAGTTATTTTATCAGTTATAACCAACTCAGAGAAGGTTTCAATAGTAGTATTCTCTTCACCAACAACATTCAACTGTGCAATATCTTCGTTAGTGATCTGACCAGTAACAGGGTTAATGACCTGGTTACCAATGAATAGGTCACCATTTGAGTTAAGACCTGAATAGAACGCAACACCTGCTGCCTCTTTAATAGACTGAGAGAACCTAACTTGATTAGTAGTTAATGTCTCAACCTGTGTTTGAGGGAACGCAGTTGAATAGTTACCTGGACCAAAACCGAGATACTCAAACGTATGGTTACCTGATCTTAAGATAGAGTGTCGTCTAAACTCTACTGCTATTGGTGCTACCGTACCATCATTATTCTGTCTTATCTTAATCTTTCTTACTTCCTCATCACCAGCACGAGCAGTTAATTCTGTGTTAGATAACCTACCATTAACAGAGTCAAAGTTAGGTGTAGTACCTGGTTGTGTCCAACCTGTATCTGCTAGTAAGAACTCAGTTGATTCCTTAGTAATACTTCTTTGAGGATCAAGATTAGGAGTTGGTGTTGCACCATCAGTTGCATTAACTAAACCAATGATTTGGTTATCAGCAACAGATATAGCAGGATCTGGATCAGCAAGAGGATTATCTCTGTCAAATGTAGGATATACTTCGTTAACATTCTGAGAGAAGAATCTATCATTAAAGTTAGAAGTTGAAGGTGCAATAGATGCACATAATAATGTTAGGTAATAGATACCATCATCAACACCTCGAACAAATGGTTGTACAACTTCAATATCGTAAATGTAATAACACTTAGATAATGCATATGATGTAGTATCACTATTCAATGGTTGTAATACATAACCAGATAGAGGATCTCTTGGTAATGGATTAGTCTTATCCTTATCAATTACATAACGGAATCTATATGTTCTATCTTGTAAGTCTCTTGGGTCAGGTATTCTCTTAAGGAATGTTGTTGGTGTAAAGTTAACAGTATTATATGTTGCGTTAGTTGATAATGTATCATAGATCATGTTATTAACAGAATCTACAGAAAGATACCAACCACCCACTACATCTGGTACACCACCTATAGTATATGTTTGATTATCAAATTGTATTGGAGATCCAGCAGTACCAGCAGAAACACCAGAAACACTAGGTCCATAAGGTGATACTGCTGCATTATGAATAGTCGCTTCATTTGCACCATTAGCAACAAGCAAACAATTAATTTTATCTGCTACTGCATCAAGTCCAGTACCATCTTGTCTAGCACCGATTGTATAACCCTGTACTCTTGTTGTTGGTGGTGATGCTTCTACAGTATAACCATAGAGATACAATCTAGTTCCTGGAGTACCACCTTGTCCTGCCAATGCAGAGTTAATTGTCTTAGTTCTCTTAATATCAACGTTAACCCAGTTAACAGATGTCTCTTCACCAAAAATAACATTACCATCAATAACAGCAGTATTAGTTTCTGTTAATGTAATAACTCTAGTATTGGTATTAACAGATCCAACAGTTGCACCTTGACCTATTCCAACACCATGAACTGTCATTCCTTCAATAACACCATTGACAGATCCATCATTAGCTAATGTAATATTACCACCATTATTTGCACCAGTAGCAGAAGTTGAAATAACACCTAAAGCTTTAGGTGGAATAACATGAGTTAATGAACCTGCCTTATCTTTAGAGAATGACTTATTCTTAAATCCAGCAGATCTAAGTGCAGTATTACCAAAGTTACTGTTACTATTAGTAATTGACATGTCAGCACCGTTGTGTGCTGAGAAATGAGCATAGTATCCAACAGCGAACACCGAGACCGCCTGAATAAATGCATCATTAGATGCAACAATATGTCTATGACCCCAATCTTTTCTATACTCTGCAAATCCATCTAAGTGAGCACCATCTCCAGATGTTGCTACGTCATAGTTACCAGTTGATGCGTTATATCTTACAAATGCTCTGTCGTCTTTCTGTAGTGATAGTCCAGTAAACTGTGCCACAACCATTGATTTGAAACCAGTTGCTTTAGCACCATCAGCGTTCATACCATTCATACCCCACACACTTCTCAGTGATAGGTTGAAAGCATAAGGTGACGCTGAGTCAACTGTATCAATCTCAGTCTTAACTGTTACGTTTGAACCAACAGCATTACCAGAAGGTTCTGCTGCCATTTGATAAGTGAATACGTTACCAGATGCAGATGTTACAGTGAATGAACCATTGTATATACCAGAGTCTAATTCTGATTGAGGTCCAGTTGAACCTGTAACTCCAGAGATGTTAATGTTAACACCAACAGAGAATCCATGATCTCTTGGGTTATCAAATTCATCAACAGTAACAGCAGTAGCAGTCTGTCCGTTTCTTGTTATTTGTAATACCTTATATTCATCAGAAATAGGACCAACAATTCTGTTTTCCTCAACCCTTGCCTGAATTTGGTCAGTTGTAGGATCACCAGATGTATCAGGAATTGTTGCGAATGCTTTAGATATCTTCTGATAATATATGTCTAAGTCTGTTCTGTCTAGAATATTTGGAACAGCAGAATAATCTGCGTTAGCAACCGTTCCATTAGCAATAAGTTGTGATAATGTATTTAAACCATCAGCAAACTCAAAACATGTAAGTCTATGATGTGAATACTTAGGTGGTAATGTTTCTACACTATCAGGTTTGAAATATACACCTTCTTCTGCACCATCAAAGAATGAGAATTGCCAGAAGTAAGTACCACCAGTTACTTTAAATATTGCAGTTCTTGCAGGTACTTGTGCTTCTGTGTTTATACCTTTAGCAGCGTATGTTGTAGGATAAGGAACATACTTTGGAATTATTTTAGTTCTTCTAAGGTCACTACCAACTACAGAACAACCTCTGGGTACAATAACACCACCTTCGATTGAATTATATTTGTATAGTACATTATTTGGAGATGTTAAATCTAGGTTAGAGTTTTCATCAATAGGTGCAACGTTTGTATAAAGAATATCTCCAGGTCTATTATCTATTTCATATACTGCTGGATATAAGTAAATTGAAAATGCGTCAAATTCGTCATTACTTAAACCGACTCTATATGAAAATCGTGCCACCTCAAGGAAAGCACGTTGTAAACTCTTAAACGGACGTAATGCCGAGTTACCCCTGTTATCAATTGCATCAGAAGCATCGAAATCGTCAGGGTTTACGTAGATAATACGTCCAGTTCTGGACGTAATAATATTCTTTAACCTAGTTAGTGACATTACGTATACGCTATTCCTATATGGTTATTTATTAGATCGCTGCGAAGACTCTAGCAGTAAATGCTGTGCTTGCATCCTCAAATCCAATGAGACTGAATGAGTTATTAGCAGTAGTACTATTAATAACTATTCTCTCACCAGGACCAACAACTAATGAAGTGATTCTATCTACTTCATTATTGCCATTGGCAACACCATTAACAATATAATGCTCATCTTCAAGTGCATCACTAGCTACAGTAACTGAGCTAACAGTAACAGTAGATCTAGTAAGGTTTTCTTGGAGTGGTGCATCCTTAAAGGTTAAACTACCAGCAAACTCTGGAGAATTAAGACCTTTAACTACTTTTAAAGCAGTCCCAGTATAATCACGAACATAACCATAAGCACCAGATGCTTGAGCAGTTACTGTAAAAGTAGTTGCTGTTTGTGTAAATGAATCAGATGCGTTAACCCAAGTACCAGTAATATCATAAACAAAGAAATCATTATAGGTAAACTGGTCCGACATTGTGAGAGATCTATCAGCACCACCAAAACCAGCATTACCAGCAGTACCTGATCCACCATCATAAAAATACATGACAGTTAAAGTACCACTTGCTGTCCAGTCATACTGAATATATGCTCCTGCCTGTCCAGCAGTACCACCACTGGTCTTACCAGTAGTATATTCAACACCATCATCACCACCACCTATTACACCATCAGGACCCCATATTCCATTGACAGTACTAGATATTTTAAAATCCCTACCAGTCATACTAGAATCTGAAAGATCAAACTTATAAGTACGATCAGTAAATGCTTCTAAAGGATCTCCAAGATAAAGACTATATGTACCACCAGCAGTTGTTTTTGAAATTACAAAATCATCGCTTGCAGCACCGATACCACCACTTGAAATAGTACCAGAAGCAGCACCAGAAGCTACAGCATTACCATCAGCAAATTCTGCACCAGTACCATTAATAGTAGAAGGTCCAATATAAAGAATAGTTCCAACAACACCAAAAATTACTGCTGTTGTATCATTAGGTGAAGTTCCTGTACTAAGAGTCGAACCTACAGTAAAAGTACCTGTTACAGATTCTAGAGTTACTTGCCTTATTGATGCAACCTTTACATACCATGTTGTTAAATCAGGAACAGCAAATGATTCAAAGTAGAAACTCTTTTCAGAATCATCACTTGTAATTAAACTACCACCAGTAAGACCAGTAGTGGATGACATGGCATTATCTACTGTTACCTTATATCCTGAGATCAAATCACCCGTATGCAACCTATACGTTGATGCATCAAGAGTTAATTTTTGATCATAATCCTTTATACCAACTTTATATGCAGATCCAGTTCCATCATTCGCTACAGTCAATACTGTACTTGCAGATTTATCTACTGGAGCTGAATATAAAACAGTATTTGTATTCGCACCTGGTTTAGATTGTGCTAAAATTCCTTGGTCTGCCATAGCTATTAATTAGAATCCTGCGTAGAAAAATTGTTGTAGTCTTGTTCTTGAAGTTAAGTTTGCAGCACCGATACCAGCACCAAAGTTAACATCATCAACAGTTACGTTTTCAGTAGAAAGTAGTGTTGCATCCGCATCTGGGAACCTAATAGTTCTAGTAGATGTTATATTATCTACAGAAATAGTCACTTGTCCAGGTAGTCCTGTCTGAGCAATTACTGGATTATAAATTGTTTTATTCTTTAAATCCTGTCCTGCTAACTCTGTTACTATTGTATTAGTATCACCATCATTATTTAGGTTTGCCGTAGGTGGAAACTGAATAGATTCTATAGTAAGAGAGTTACTATTTGATATATCAAATAAGAATCTCTTAGTAGGATCTGTAGTATCTGCAACAATCAAACCACTAACAGTCTTGTTAGTAAGAGTTTGAGTTGATTCTGTACCAACTAAAATTAAACTTTGGTCTGGACATGAAATAGTTCTATTAGCACTTAATGCTGAAGTATTCCATTGAACCCAACTTGTTCCGTCATCTGCATTAGCAGCCATTTTCGGAGTGACTAAAGTCTTATTTAAAGTTGTCTGTTCCGTCTTAGTATCAAGTAGAGTAGAAGATGTTGCAGTAGGTTCTCCAGAAGTTGTTACTGCACCTGCATCAGGTAAGAAGTAAGATCTCCTAGTTCCTGACGTTGTTGGCCAGTTGATTTGAAAAATTGCTTCTTCAGTACCATCAACAATAACAAAATTATCCTCATCAATAAGAAGAGTTTTATTTGTTAACGTTTGAGTAGTATTGTCACCTACAATTGTAGTACCATTACCTTGAGTAATTTGAGGAAGTGTCATGATTCTGGTACTAGTACCAGTACCAACATTACCTACTTCAAATCTTACCTTTGGACCCTGAGAATCCTCTAAAACAAAAGAGGAATCTTCAATTAGAAATTGACCTGTTACCTTAACCGCACCTGTACCTTTTGGAGCAAAAACTATATCTGTATTTTGTGCTACATCATCAATTGCTGTAACATATAACGAAGTACTATCATTACCATTATCAAGACGAGTGGCATATAATCCACCATCACCAAACGATACACCTATTTGATTGTATGCATTTTGATACAATCCAGTGTCTCTATCAAGGTCAAAACATAAACCAGGTTCAGTTTTTGTTCCTTGACTAACTCCTTTCATTAACTGATTAACCTTCGCTTTCCTATTAGGAATCAAAGGATCAGAAACAACAACAGGAAGAATTGCTTCCCCCGACAAATTGGAGTCAGATATTGTCTCTAACTGTGATATCTTCTTAGTTGCCACGAATAATCATACGTTTTGCTACAGTTCTATTTAGCAACCTCAGCAAGAGTGAATAGACTCTTAAGTGTTATGTTAGCTTCTTTCATTTTAATATCTGCTTCACCATCTTCTTGCCTATCAACAATAGTAATAATCTCATTTACTTTATATCCAGCATCACGAAGTTTCTCTACTGCTTTAATAGCAGACCCACCTGTTGTAATTACATCCTCTAGTACGGTTATCTCCGTATTTAAAGGTAATGCTGGTCCTTCAATCCATGCTTGAGTACCATGACCCTTTGGTTCTTTACGAACAATTAAACCATCAACACCAGCAGTCATAGCAACACCTGCCACTAATGGATCAGCACCAAGAGTTAAACCACCTACTGCTAGTGTAGAAGGAGATAATTCCTGTGTAAATAACTGACTGATTATATTAAGTCCTACTCCAGATAAAGTAACTGGTTTGCAATTAACATAATGCTCACTTTTCTTACCAGAAGAAAGAGTATACTCACCTTTACGATAACAATATGTCTTTATCAAACATAATAACTCTCCTTTCATAGAAGAACAGCCCCAATAACAAAACCCTTAACGAAAGTAAGACATAACATTTGATAATCGGTCAAGTTAAACTTGTCCTGAAATTTCTTTGCCATTGCCTTATCCCAGTCCTTAATCTTAGTGACTGCTGATCCTAGTTTAATTTTCATCTTTTGTTCTCCTTAATGTCGTACTCTATTACAATTTTTTTGGATGATCTACCAGTACTAGCATATGTAGTAGATCTAGTCATCGTACCTTTAAGTTCAGCAGCAATTGTTAATAATTCTGCTATCAAGTCTGATTCATTGTCTATCATCGGCTTTCAAATATAATGTTAAAGGACACACTCATTCTATCATATCCACTTTCATTTGTCGCTACTCCATGATCCAAATATGATGGAAACAATAACAATTTACCCTCTTGAGGTATCTGACATTGCTTATAAGCATAATGATTAAAAATAAATGATGTAATCATTGATGGACAAGGAGATTGAAAGAATAAATCTCCTGTTTCATCTTTATCATTACCTACTTTATAATAATAAACACCAGAAAGATCACAATGTCCATGATTATGGATATGTGCATAATCTCTCTTCTCAAATTTAGTTATCCAAGAACTAACAATATCATATCGTACTTCTTCTCCTCTAGTACAATAACCACTCTGTTCAAACTCTATAGCAGTAAGATAATTATGAATATGCTTATGAATCTCATCAGAGAGATTAGTTAACTTATGTTCTCCTATAACATTTGTTTTAAAATCAGGAGCAGATAATTTATGTGTCTGTCCGAAATTAGGATTGTATAAGAATTCTAATTTATCACAGACACTATCCAATTCACTCTGAACTCCATCCAAGTTACCAATCATCGCAGCATACACTGGGGTTGGAAACAAATGATACAATACAGAATCTTTTGTAGGTCGTTTAACAGGTTGATGAAAATCCATTACTCCATAATACCTTCAACACTATCAAGTAAAGTTGAAACTTCATTCAAACAATCTATTTTCATCATCATATCAGCAATATGCTTACTAATATAAGGTTTCTCACTCCTTGCTGCAAATGCTAATGCTTCTCTTAGTTTATCTTGTGCTTCATTCAAAGCAGTTTCTACTTGTTCTGATAGTGCCATAATAATTAGTCAGTGGGTTTTTTCTTTTTGGTTAATTTCTTAACTTGTTTTGCGTAGAACACGTCTTTCTTAGTATACCAGTCTGGGTGTTCTTTGGCAAGCTTTAATAATTTTTTAGCCGCTTTTCTATCCGTAGTCATATAATATTGTATTCTAGATATTTTAATTATTTATATCCACCCTCTATATTCCCGCCATCAATACGATCTTGGACTAAATCTAAATTAAATGAACAAGAAATTCTATCCTCATCACTCTTATTTGGTTCTACATGATGTCTAAGATGTGCAGGGAAAAATAACATTGTACCTTCTTGAGGTGGCATATAATATGACCCAAATTGTAAATGCTTTTCTTTAAATTCATCAGTATAATTATACAATTCTTGCCAAGCACTAAATGCTGCTGGATTAGCAAAACATATCTCTCCACCAATAACACCCTCACCTTCAATTTTAGTAGTTGAATAACCGTATACATTATTAGAACCACCACCAAGAAATTTTTCTGGAATAGGTGGTATTTTTATATACAATGCTCCTGACATATGACATGATGGGTGGTCATGCTGAATATTAAAATGTCCTTTACCGTTAATATTAATCCAACAAGCTGTCAAATATAGATTAACATTATCTTTAAAAACCTTATTGTTATTGAGATAATATCCTAAAGTATCTAAAATTGCTCTTCTAACTGGGTTCTCACTTAAATGGTAATCATCATTAGATTGCCATCCACCTCTATTAGTTCTATACATCTTTCCATCTGGGTCTTTACCCATCTGATCATAACAATAATCCTGAAGTTCTTTCTTCCTCTCTTGAAAATTTCTAACTTCAAGATCATGCACAAGGGTTGGAAATAATCTATACATTACGAAGTTTTCTTATTAATAGTTTTGATCGTTTTTTAAGTTGGCGCAAACGAGCAGACGCAGCACGAGACTTAATATTACGTCCCTGCTTTCTAGGAGTTTCATGGCGTTTGAGTCGCATCGGTCTGCCCTATTGCTTAACCAGTATACGGTATTTAGTCAGTAGTGTCAAGAAGTTCTTTCTTAAATTCCTCAACTTGATCAATGACCTCTTGATCTACAGGAGGACCAGACTGTATTACAGGAGATAGTAAGCAGCAACTACCATCTTCTCTACGTATACGCCAAACAGTTCTATTTCTCTGTGTCATACTTAAAAGAAAAGGTAGGTTACTAACCGCCTCTTCTTCTGTTACATCTTGAATGTCAGTCATTAGTAAATTCCACGTTTAGTTTCGCATCGGATAAAGCACCTACCATGTTCCATGCAGTTTCCCCAGAAACCATGTTCTCATCACAGAAATATTCAATAGTATCCTCAAGGATTTCCTTGAGTTCTATTAATTGTCGTTGTCGTAGTTCATCCATAATAATAGTATAGCATAGATTAGTTCAAATGGATCTCTTTTCCAATTAACTTCATAGTCTCTGTACATTCTATAGTCATATCCTTATCAGCAAAAATAGTAGCATTTTTCTTACACTCCATAGACATAGGACCACCTTCAACATCTAACTTATAAGCACCTTCATCTTTAATAGTAGTATTCATTCCCTTCTCACCAAATACCATTGTACATGGTCCATACTTATTGTCAATAGAATATCTTGGAATCTCATCCTTTGAAGACCCTTCATCCAACATAGTAGTTTCTATCGAACCTCTAACGATTCTAGTAATACCAGATTTTTCTGGTAAAGGATCTTTTTTTGGTTCATTAATCTGTTGGAATAAATGAGTTGTTAACATATTAATAGAGTTATCAGAAGTTAATGCCATTTCCACAGCAGAATTTTTTTGTATTTTACATGCATTATCCCATTCCTTACCAGTAATTGAAATCTTCTGACCTGCTAACTTTATTTCAGATGCGTTCCATTCCAATTTTGAACCGTGGAAACCCCAGTCAACATCAGAACCAAATGATATAGTATGCTTTTGCACTTCATCACTCTTCTTATTACCTTTCTTATCTACTTGCTTAGGTGCTCCTTGAGCGTTCATGAGAAATGCACCACCTACTTCAAGATGCATATCACCAGTACATTTCAATCTAATATCACCTTGTACTGTTCTACATAAATCCAAATCAATAACTTTACAGTCATCACCATGAACTTCTGAAGTTAATGTTCCAGCATAAGAGATATGATCTGCCTGTAAATTACCTGTATCACCTTCACTACCAGTAGCAGATTTAACACTATCTTTAGCCTTTGCCTCAATCTCTTCTTCAGTTAAGTCTGGATTATTCTCTTTAATACTTCTCTTAGCCATCCACTCTTGGTGTTGAGCATTGTTTATGTTAACAGATGTCCAAGTAGTACCATTTTCTCTCTTCTGTTGAGTAGATTGACGACCAGGAGTACCAATGTATAACTCATAAGCACCATTCACCCAAGTTTTAGCAGTAGTTAAATATGGATCTGCTTCTTCAAAAATAGAATCATAGATACCTCCTCCACTACTCTTACTACCTTCACTTTGACCATCACCACACTTACCTCTACTATCACCCCTAAACTTATCAATATCTGCAAATTCTTCTGGAGTACAATGTGTTACACCAAGTAAAGGGAACCAACCAGCATCATCTTCACCACCTTTAGGTTTTCTCTCACAATTACCACCACCAAATAGATTCATAAAGAAAGAGAACAAACCAGATAGTGTCATTTTCTCTTGACCAAATAGATCAGTAGCATCAGAAAATATCTGCTCACCAGATTGCCATGCATCCATGACTTCTTTAGCTTCCCCAAGACTATCAAGAGCAGAAGTTACTTTTCCAATTATTGATAAAAGAGAATCCAAAACACCTTGAACATTACAGAACACTCTATCAATTACATCCTCTACTCCCTGTGCTACAAAAGTTGCTTTATCAATAGCACCTTGTAAAAAAGAATCCAATTGACTTGTAACAGCACTAAGAGGATCCTGTATAAACTGAGTTAATTGATTATCAACAATACACAAAGCTGATAATAGTTCTGTAACTGCTTCTTGAACCTCAGTAATTATAGTATAAGGAACACCATTTGCCTTTTCTTTTAATGACTCAGTGTCCAATCCTTCAACAAGACTAGATGCTGCTCCTCTCATAGCACTTATTGCCTGAGTAAATACTGCACCTAAGAAATTTTGAATACCTGCTGTAAGTTCTTTTGCTGTAACAACTTTACCAGTAATCACATTAAAGAAATCTCCACTCTCATCCTTTACCAATAATGCAGATTTATCAGCCAAATCTTCTAAGAGATATGATAATTGATAATCCACACTCTTCCAAGGACCACCAACACCTTGTCCAACAGGAATAGGTTTAGATGGTTGTCTAGGTTTAGTAGGATTACCACCACTACCGTTAACTCCAGGTGTTGTACCTATATTACTAGGAGATCCCTTTCCACCAATTTGTGTAGTTTTTGCTGCTGCAACAGTAGAAACACTATTATTTGCAACTCCAGGTCTTCTTACATTATCAGTAGAAATACTATTAGGATCTCCTGGTTTATTAGATGCTGGATTAATAGTACCTGTACTGGTTGAACTCATTGCTTCACCAGTAAAAGCAAATTCTTTCTTCTCTCTTGAACCTGAAGATTTATTCAAACGCATGACACCCAAAACCAAAGGCATCTGTGCATTCTCACCATCCATAAAGAATCCCATAACAATTGCTCCAGGTTGCAATTGTCCTGATGATTCACCTTGAGCATCATTACCTGCTTGAGATGTATGTTGTAATACCGTTGCCCAAGGCAAATGATCTGTTTTTAAATCAGCAGTAGTACCACCACGAATATTAGTATAATATCCAAGACACCTAACTTTAACCCTACCTAATTCCATAGGGTCTTCATTATCTTCTACTTCTCCTACCCACCACCAAAAACCATCTTTACCTACAAAGTTAATCGTAGGTTCATTTACAATTCCATCAATTGAGGTAGCTTCTTGCTGTAACATCTTATGGTACGGTTTTTATGTATTTATTCTGTTAAACTTATAGATCTCATCTGCTCCCCAGATAATTTTACCTTTAGAGTCTAGAAACCTGTCTCTCATAAAAAGTTTATGACCAAAAACAGCAAGTTCTGCATGACCAGTTACATCATCCATACTGGTATCAAACTTACCCATCCATGCGGATCCATCAAACTTTAATATCATATCACAACTCTCATTCCTTGTAAACCCACTATAAGTACCACCCCAATGCTCAAGTATAACTTCAGTATCGGATAGTACTTTTAGTTTTTTATTAGTTGTTAAGTATGGATTGTGTTCTTCCTTTCTTCCCCAATGAACAGAATGTATAAAATCTCCATCATCCTCCCACCTAACAAATACTTGTTTATAAAGTAGAGGACTGGATTGTGCTTGAATTTTATTAGACCAAGTTCCAAGTAACCATGATAAAAAGTTTTTCATCAATCGTCATATACTAGGCACTCTGGCTCGTCAGGATGCATTTCACAGAATAATTCGATTGTATTAGGATCATGGTGGTCACCTGCCTCAATCTCATCAATGTGATGCTCACGATAAACTTCTAACTCATGTAACTCCTCTGCAACATGTCTCCGAGATGCAGGACTAGTTGTTGGGTTGTCAAGAATGTCTCTATCTTTTTGAATGTGTTCTTCGATAGTCTTCATAATTTTTTTCTCCGTTACTATAGGTAACAATAACTATTTATCTTTTGCTAACCGAATCCTTACATAAAAACATTTCTGTCTTCATTTTAGAACTTGAACCAACACCAGAATGATTAATTCCAGCAATAACCCATTTACCACTATATTTCTTATCTGGTGTTGGTCTATCACCACCTAGCTTTGTAGCTGGTATATCAACCCTTATACCATTACCAGAATATAAATCCAAATTACCAGGAACTGATATAACCATCCTAATGTTTCTAAGGGTTTCTATCCTCATCCATTGGTATGCTTGTAATTCAACCAACTCCTCATAATTTGATTGTGGGTTATTTTTATACTTGGGGTCAAAAATTTGGTTAGGAAGCATAGTATAACGTACCCTCTTAGGAAAGTCAACTATGTTTCTGATTTCATCATCCATATTATTAACTGGATTTATAGCAGTAGATTTACCAACATGAGACATTTTTTTCCATAATTTCTTAACACCATACCGATACTCATCCTTTTTCATATCAGTACTAACACCCCAACGAGATTTAACTATATTAACTGGATCAAAACCAACACTATATCCAGACCAAGTGCCATGCCTTAATCCCATTAGATAACTTTTCTCATCAGGAAAAGTAATAGTATCAATAGAATATTGATCATCACCATCTTTCGCAAAGTTTTTAGGTGAATATATGTAAGTATACATCTTACCAATACCTTTCTTCATATCAGTCTCTTTTGATCCATCATTATCATTTACATCATCAATTATTTTATCAATAGATTTAAAATTATATCCAAGAGCATTTTCCCAAAATAAGAACCCATTCTGTAATGTTCCTCCTTTAGGATTCTTACGTATACTTCTATTAGCACACCAGAAAATTGTATCAATTGCCCTCCAATTAGGAGCAACAAATGTTTGTTTATTAAGAGTATCTTCTAGAAATACCTTTTTCTTAGTATTCAAATATTTTCTATTTTTTAATAACTCTCTAGTAATTTGCTCTGTTTTAATTTTCTTATTAAAAATTTTCTCACTCGAACCAAATACATTAGTAACCTCATTCTTAACAAATTCATTTGAACAAGCATTAATCTGAAAGAAGTCAGTAGATTGACCAACTCTTACACGAGATTCTATTTGATAAGTTCTAAAATAATAGGTTCTATCAGTCAATCCCGTTTTAACTAATAAACGAAATTCTTCTGTACCCGTTAAAGATTCTAACAATCCACCTTGATCTTCTATAACAAATCTTGCTTCTTGGGTTGCTGAACTTATACTTTCAAATACTTCCCAACCAGCCAAATATTCTGTTAAATCGTACTTACCATCACTGGTCTCTACTCTTTTACCACTATTGTAAATACTAAATTCTACTTCGCAATCACCAGCACCAGTTCTTGTTAATGTCATTCTATCACCTCAATGGATTGTTAAATGAATTTAAAACTGCTGCAGTAGTTTTAATTAGAGCACCAAACATACCACCAGGAGCTTGAGCACTACCCTTACCAGGCTGATTACCCTGTGTCCTCTTAACGATAGTAGTAACAGTTTGTTGTGCTCCAGATATATATGCTCTAGTTTGTGCATTAGATTGTTCAACAGCACCTAAAGTTGTTTGAACTATTTCTCTAGTTCTATTATTAATCTCAGCTCTTGCTCTATTCCTTTCTCTTGTTGCTCTTTCAACTTTTGCTTGGTCATCTTTCTTTGCCTTAGATTTCTTTACATTTCCACCACCACCTTTTTGCTGACCACCCTGTTCTCCACCACCTTTAGCACCAAATACGTTAGTTAACATATCAAAGATACCACCACCACTACTACCACCCATCATCTCTTTAGCACCACCACCCAATCCACCAAATAAACCACCACCTATTTGTCCAGTCTTCTTAGTATAAGCAGTACCAGCTTTACCCAGTTCTGCCTTATCACCCAAACTAAGTCCGTCTGGATTTAATAGTTTCTGGAATATTCCACTCTGCTTCTCACCTGATGTCAAAAATCTAGTATCCAGATTCTCATTTCCAGCAGTATTGAATGTATGATTCCCAAACTTAACTTGATTAACATCTTGAGATCTATCATACCTAGCACCTGCAGAATAATTACGGAATCCAGTTGCAGACATCAATTTCATCAATTTTCTTTCATCAATACCACCAGTAGTCAAAATACCTTTCAATCTTTCATGACTCTTTGCAACACCAATAGCTCTATCAGCAAGACCCAATTCAGCAGGAGTAAACTTCTTGTCAATAGCACCATTTTGGACAGGAGAATATTGACCAGGTGCAGTAATAATATCCTGAAGAGATCCACTCTTTGACATGAATGTTCCTGGATTGCCAGTCTCTTCAATAATAGCCTGTCTGTTCAAAACAGATCTTGCTACCATTGCCATACCACCCAATCCTTCACCTCTAGCTTCAGCAAGAATTAACTTTTTAAACAAATCATGACCAGGATCATCTGTTTTCTTAGCACCCTTCTTACCTTCTGCAACCATTCTCTTATTCAATGCTTTATCAGATATACCACTGAATCTAGGAATACTTCTTTTAGTAGGATGGTGTAAAGCAGGTCCAAAACTACCACCTTCTTGTAATCTTTTAACACCAAGATCTGAGAGATTAAATCCCATACTCTGTGCTCTTCGTATTGCTTTTGAAGTTATAGTTGGATCTCTTCTGGTAGCAAAATTATCAAGTGGTATAACATATCCTTTACCGTTACCCTTAGTGGCAACATATTCTGTACCGTGTCCTATGAAGGAAGGTGGTAATGATGGATGCATATGCACAGGAAATCCAGAATTCGGTCCTGATATTATACCACTACCCATATCATTAATGCTACCTCCCATCTCACGTTTATCTTTATTCCATATACCAAACCCTTCCTTCATACTATCCCAAAAACTCTTAGTATCCTTTTCCTTGAATCCCTTTTCAAAAGATTTAAAACTACTAATAGCTTTGTTGGTAGATTCTTGTATAGCATTGTCATTGCCAGTTAAAGAACCAAAAATACTAGAAACAGCACGAACAACATTAAACTTATGTTCTTCACCAGCAGCATCCTTATCATAAGAATACTTCTGCTTCATCTCCTTCAATGTACTATTTGCTAAGTCATTAGCAGCAGTCCAACCAGTAATTTCTGCTAGAAGACCCTTATTCTTTTCATACTTCGCATCAGCATCTTTCCCTTCAATAGTTTCTTTAAGTTTTCCAGGTAAATCTGTAATAGCCTTCCACCAAGGCTGTTTCTCCATCTCAGCAGCTTTATTTTTTACCTTATCTGGTAACTTATCTTGATCTTTTAATTTGGTTTCTCCATCTTTCCAATTAAGATTCTCATGAGCATCGTATACTCCACTATTTGTTAAATCTTCACCATAACGCTGAGTTGACATTGCAGCATCAATAGATCTTTGATTCTTCTCAAGTTCTCCTACAGCATCCTTATCACCTGACTTTGCATAGTGACCTCTAGTACTTTCATCATAACCCTCATCACCAGGTAGATTTCCTTTAGCATCCATTTCAGCTTCTAAAGTACCCTCAGCAGTCTTACGTGGGAATAAAAATTCCATTGCTGCCCACAATGCAGTAGCACCAATAAATCCACCAAGGAACCATTTCCCAGCTCTACCACCAGTCATCATAAGACGACCTTTTCTCTTTAAGAGCATTGATTTAGTTGCTCTACCTCTCCTATCAAATAACTGCCAAACTCTCATAAAGTCGCCAATTATCTTCCACGGTTGGGTAAGATATCTAATTGCTAAAAATGCTCCTGCAAATTTAAGCCATATACTCACAAATGACTTTATTTTAGTCCAAGGATCTGTATCATCACTAAGAAGATTATACAAATCATCAACCATCCCAATAACTTGGGAACTAACAAACTTCGCAATAGCACTAAAAATCTTATGTAATTTAATAAGAGTATTCTTAATCTTTGTATGATTTTTAGGATCACCCAACCATTTCATTAATGGCCAAACAACCATCAACTTAAAGAAGGATCCCAATAAACCCAAAAGACTATCAAAAAATCCTGGTGCTTTAAATGATCTTATATTTTGGAAAAACTTCTTAAATTTATTTGGTTTTATCTTACTACTACTAGGTTTTATTTTTCTTAATTCTTTCCTTCTCTCTTCTAACCTATCCTCTTCAATATCTTTGAGTTCTACTACAGTCTTAATACATCCATTTATTACACTACCAATATTATTGATAGCCATTGTATTGAGATTAATAGTAGATACTAATTTATTCTCAGCTTCAGCTTGGCCGCCAACTCCAGAAGATGCTGATTGCTTTTCAACATCGACAAACTTATACATGTTTATCTTAACTGTTTTCGCCATTTATCCAAAACCTCCTGCCATTCTATTTAACAACCCTCTGACACCACTAGATGATGATAATTGTTCACCAACACCTGAACTAGAATCAACTGGAACAGGAGTTGCTTGTAATCTTTCGACAATAACAGGTATTGGTACTAATTCAATAGCAGTCTGTAGAGCATATTCAGTATCAATCTTTCCATTCCTGAATACCTCTCCAACTTCATCAACGATACCAAGAACTCTCTTATCAACACCCAATTCTGGTGCTAATTCTCTCAATCCAGATTGAATATTACCACCATCAGCAACACCCATCATTGCTTTATAAATTCCACCCAAACCATGTTTTTCTGCCATACCAGATACAAATCCAGCAGGACTAAAATTACCACTAACTAAAGAGTTAACTCCAGGAAGTTGATCCAATCCAGGAATATTTGCTATTGCGGAAGTAATACCTGGTGACATACCAAGAACTCCACTTAATCCAGCAGCATCTATCTGTGCTCCAAATGCTGCAAGACCTGCCTCAAAACCAGTACCTTCAATTGCAGCACCAATTGCACCACCCCAATTTCCTTGAACTAAAGCAGATGATATTTTACCAACTTTAGACTCCATGAATCCATCATAGATAGATTTTCCTTTTTCCCATATATTACTAAATTTACTTCCAATATTTTTATCAAACCATCCACCAACTTTATCACCAATATTTGCAAATGTTTCAGGGAATATATTACTTGCAGTATTCCACATAGACATTACTGCTGCTATAGGGTTACCATTTGATAATGCTCTGAAAGCATTCATTCCACTAATTAAAGTTTCAATCCATTTATATTGTGGGAATATTATAGGTAATGCTATTGATAATATCTGACCCAATTGACTATCCATTATATCATTAGCAATATTACCAATACCCTCTATAACATCACCTACAACATTAACAACACCACCAACTATATCGCCTACCCACTCAAAAGGTTTTTTAACAATATCAAAGACAGCCTTAAATGGGTTCCATGCTTGTGGAATCTTACCATATCCACTAATAGTCTGACCTTTATACATGGATGACCACGAGCCACCCATTTCCTTCTTACCACCCCAGAATTTCCACCACGGTTTCTTCTTCTCAACTTCTTCTTTCGTTTCTGATGGTAATGGTACATCTTTCTTAGTGATTACAGATTCAACCTTCTTGTCACCACCCCAGAATTTCCACCACGGTTTCTTATTCTCTTTCTCTTGTTTCTTAATCTCTTTATCAGCATTAACCATATCAGTAGTATCACTACTGATTACTCCTAATATACCACTACTACTACCTTTCTCATCATCCTTTCCAGAAAGTATTTTATCAACTTCCTTAGATTTATCCTTAGCAGAAGGACCAATCTGACCAGTCATCTTATCTACTAGACCTGTTAAACCAGGTATAATCTGCATGAGACCGCCATCCTGTTCCCACTGCAGAATAGCTGGACCAATTCCAGGAAGAATTCTAGCAAGTAAGTATGCATCAAGAGCAGTTCCAAGTGCTATCATTGGACCACCCCAAGTAGCACCAACACCAGTTGCAGTACTAATACCACCACCAATAGTTAACGCACCAGCTAATCCCTCTAATACTCCACCTATATTATCACCACCATCAAAAGCTACTTTACTAAAATAGAAATTACCTAAACCACCAATAAAAGGTAATGCAGCATTTAATCTTCTACCCCATCTTCCAGTAAATTTTCCAAATGATCCCCAAGTTATACCCCGCTTCCCTAGAGCATCGGTCATCTTCTTGATGAAAGGAACCTTATTAAGTGATCCTAATAACCTATTACCAGCACTAGAAACTGCACCAATTACAGGTTTAATATATTTTTTATAAATTGGACCAAATATTTTAGATTTTAATCCCTTCTCAATCTTACCAGGAAGATGGTATATACGCTTTGCATTTCTTGAAGCCCAACCACCAAACGCACTTGCACCTCTTCTAGTGTTTCGTACTGCTGTACCAAACATTCCTCGTGCTCTCTTGGATATTTGCGTACCAAGCTCTTGAGCACCCTTTACAACTTTACTATCTCCCAGACCCTGTATTCCTTTCCATGCACTATCAAGTCCACTTTTTATTCCACCCTTAACTTGCCCAGGAAGTTTCTTTAACTTGTCTCCTAATTTCCAACCATCAACAGTTTCCTGAAAACCTTTAACAATTGGTTTTGTTTTTGCTCCAAACCAATCCTTTGCTTTACCTGGAAACTCACGAATTCCACTTGGAATTTTCCATTGCTTAGCCTTTAAAAGATCATCACCCCTTGCACCCTTCTGAAATAATCCCCTTAAACCTATTTGACCTCTACGGATTAATCTTAACCTATCTCCAAAATTAGAAGTACCTTTAATAAATCTTCTATAAGAATCTGCAGCTCTTGTAACTGAAGTCTTTTTCTTCCTAAAGAAATCCCACCACTTACCTTTCTGCTTCTTAAATTTTATCTTATTTTTTCCTTTCGGTCCCTTTATCCTTCCTTTTGGTCCTTTCTGCATTCGACCAAAATCAGGAACCCTCCAATTCATTATAAAGTCTAATAGACCTATAATGTCACCAATTAATGCAAAAGGATTGAGTAGATACCGTAAACTAATAAAACCAAATAAAAGCTTACCTAAATTCTTAACTTGTCCTATGAATCCTATAGGATTACCATCTGCATCCTTACCACTAATAAGACCTGTTAACCCTACTAAAATATTATCACCAATTATCCACTTGGCAAAATCAAATAATTTCTGTACAACAAATACAAATTTTTCTACAAATACTTGTAATTTCTCCCTATTAGCTGGATCTCCGACCCATTTTAATAGATCCTTTATAACATAAAAACTAAGAAGTTGTACTATAAACTTAGCAATAGGACCCCAAAGGTTTCCCATCCATCCAAAGATGTCACCAAATTTCTTCTTTTCCTTTTTAGTCGGTTTTCTTTTTTTCCCTTTCTTATCCGTAGTCAGTTTTTGCATTTCTGCAAAATCTTCTGCCTCTTGATCTCTCTCTTTCTGATCTTTTCTACGTGCTAATCTTTTTTCTAAGACATCAATTTTAACATTAGATATAGCAATATCACTTAACGATCCAACTAAACCTCCAAGACTATGTACAGCAAGTCCTAACCTATTTTTAGCATATATTCCTTTTCTAGCAGCACGAACTGCAGGAGTTACCTTACCAGCGGCTCCCGTTATACTGACTAATTTATAGGGTGAGATCTTAGTGGCCACCGTATTGTCTCTTCTCTGTTGCTTGTTGTGCCTTCATTCTTTTCTCTTCTTCCTTAAGGAATCCGACCAAAAGATTCATATAGACTTCTTTCTCCCAAGGCATTAAATTGTCAACTGTATCAATTGACCATTTATGATGATGCATTAAAGAGAAATTTACCTCATAATAAGTTTGGAGACTTGTATGGAGAAGAGCTATCCGAAAAAACTAGCTAGACCCTCAAGAACTACATCACTTTCGACCTGTGTTTTTGGATTAGTAACCTTAACAGTATGAGCTAGTTTAGGCATAGTTTCAAAGAAACTTTGAACCATCAAAAACTGCTTACTACTCAATTGATCAAAAAACTCAACTAATTCCTCTTCGGTACTATCAGAAGCTTCGTATACTTCTTCAGCATCAGAGATTTGCCTCACACATGAAGCAGCCATCTTAAATATTTGATCAACTCCAGGTTCCTCACCCAAGAAATTCATCTTAACAAAATTATCCAAACTAGGATATCCCATAGTTAGAATAATCTCAGGACTAAGTTTTAAATCTGTTTTATGCCCCTTTGTCTTGATAACTTTTATCTCATTTAAAGGTATTGAAACCTCAACTTGAGTTTCATTGTCGTCAGGACAAACAATAGACACATCAACAGCTTCACCAACAGATTTTGTACGAATCTGTAGGAAAACAAATTCAATGTCAAATGTAGGAAGATCGTCAATATCATGAATATCAGTACATTCAGTAATGATAGTCTTAATAGCTCTAATGATATCGGATTGATCTCCTGTTTCAGTTGCTAATAATAACAACTTTTCTTCTTTGACTAAGAATGGTCTATAATTCACAGTTCTGCCATCAGAAGGCAGTTTCAATTTGTACTTAGGTACATTCAGCTTTGGTAATGCCATATAGAATTCAATTCAGTAATTATATTTATGTGACTAGGAAACAATTAATTGTTGTACTGTACGTGCAATACCAACTTGAAGATCAGAAGCATCTCTTATACCTGTAACAACATCATCTCTAGGAATCGTAATATCATTTCTAGGTCCAACTTCATCCACTACCTTAACATCTGCAGGGAAGAATCTATATCTCTCAAAATAAAATCCAACTGTCAATGTCATAGCCCTTGCACGATCATTATTTAATTGTATACCACCAATATTATATGGGAATGCATTCCACAACTCCCATTTTCCAGTTAAAGCATACAATTTATTTGCAGGTATATTAGTATTTGTAGATCCACCACTACTTACATGATCAGAAAATCCTTGTGGTATATCTGCACCTCCTTTCCTTTCCCACTTATAAATTGATATTCTAGGAGAAACATAAAAATTATAATATTCGGTATATTGATTTGCATCTGGAGCCATTAATTGCATCCATCTTTCAAAGAAATTTCTTGTATGTTGATTTCTAGGTATCATAAAGGTTGCACTTATTTGACTAAATGCTTGCCCTGTAGCATATTTCTGACCAGCACCAATATTAACTAAACCACCAGTTGTTGCTTGTCTGCTAGGAAGATTTACTGTTTGACAATAATAATTTAAAGCACTTCTAAGATTACCTAATTCAGCAACAAAATTTCCTCCAGGTTGTCCAACAGTCTGATTAAAATCACTATACGCATTATTAAATCCTATAACATTCTGTAGTATAGGTGGAGTTGCTATATGAAAAGACCAAAGATTTGTATAAGAAGGTGTATAATCTTGATTTTTAAGAGAGAAAGAAACAAATTCGTTTATTTTTGGATACTGAGCTTCGCTAGCCATTGGGACAGTATATGCTTTCCCATCCCATGACGCTGCAGGTTGCCCAGTTGTATTACCACTAGTTGCAACACTAGAATTACTACCACCAGAACTACTGCCTCCACTATTACTATTGCTATTGCCAGTAAAGGCATGCACTAGTGCTCCGATTGCTGTTGCTGCAAATATTAATCCAAACATTAGACTTTTAACTCCCTTTCGGTAATTATTTGAAAAATCAATCCCCTGTCCTTACAAAAATCATCGGCAGCATCCCACTTTGCTCTATTAATGGCATATGTGAGAACTTCATTAATATAAGTTCTTTTAGACTTTGCAGTCTTTTTTCTCATCACAGGTTCTTTAGTTTCCCTTTCGGGTTTAACTTCGACAATATACTTTTTATTACCTATTTTCATATAGAAATCAGGTACATATCGATGAACTCTTCCGTCAGATGGTTTAACATAAGGAATTTTTAATTCCTCACTACCCCATTCAGTAACATAGGGAGTTCTCTCACAAAATAACATGAATTTAAATTCCCAAGATGACCTATACCATACGTTATTTGGGTCACCTCTATACTTAGAAGGATTAGTTAATTTATAACGACCCTGTTTATATCGTTTAGACCGCATAAATAAAATATATGATCACTCATAATATTTAGCCTAGTAAACGCATGTCTGCATTAAATGGTGCTTGCTACACCTACCCATTAAGACCTCCAGTCCCATCAGATTCAAGGAATCCTGATTTGTGGGGTGGAACAGAGGTCGTTGACTATGTGAGATTTAAGCAATATAGGATGAAATTTGATGATAATAGAAAAATGGAGGCTAACTCATTATATAATTACTCCGCAGCTGAAAAGCAATATTGTACAGCTCCTGCTGCGGTATATCTTGCAATGCCTCCACAACTAACTACCCAATACTCTGCTAATTACAGACAAGTAGATCTTGGGGTTGGTGGTGTAGCACTAGGGGCAGCAGGTGGTACTGCTGGTTTTGATGACATGAATGCTTTAACCAATACCCTTCAAGCCGCTGCAAGAGCATCTGCTCCAGAATTCCTCGCAAGTACTTTAACAACAGCAGTTAACAGTATCGGTGGTATGATGGGATTGCAAGGTAGTATTGATACTCAATCTCTAGAAGCAATGACAAAGGGAAGAATATTCAACCCTTATACGGAACAAATATTCAATAATATGAATTTCCGTCAGCATAACTTTAGTTTCAAAATGTTTGCTAGAGATCCTCAAGAATCACAAACGATAGAAGAAATTATACATTATTTTAAAGCAGGTGCTCACCCAAGATATCAAAGAGGAGGAATATTAGATGGAATGGCAAGTCAAGGAGCAAAATTCGATTCCGATCAAGAGGGTGATGGTTTTCAAAAATCTGCAGATGCAAGAGAGGAATTAGGAAAAATTTTCGGTGGTGCTGGTGGTGCTAATATAAAAAATGCAGCAGAGGAAAGAAGATTCTTCTCTATCCCAAATAAGTTTGAAATAGATTTTGTACGTTTAGCAGCAGATCAGACAGTAAGTTCAGTACCGCATATAACACCAAATCTACATTTTAAAATTATGCCTTCAGTCTGCAGTGGTGTTACTCTTAACTATACTCCAGATAATCAATATAATGCATTAAAAAGAGTTGCAGCTGATGATTCTAATGATCCCACAATCAGGTCATTAAGCGTACCAGCAGTTATTATGAACCTATCATTTACAGAAGTGACACTTCTTACAGCAGACAACTGCACACAGGGATACTAAAATGTCTTATTTTTCTCACTTACCAAACGTATATGTTGGAAAGGGTATCACAGATGATGATGCGTTTACACACGATCTTGTTAAAAATATCTTTAGACGAGTTACAATAAGAGAAGATATAGACAAATTTGTAACTCAATTTGAGTTAAAAACATTACCTGATGGTGTAAGACCAGAACAAATTGCAGAAGCGGTAACTGGTACTGCTTATATGGATTGGCTAATTCTTCTAGTAAACAATATAACTGATATTTACGAACAATGGCCTAGAAGGGAATCGGATCTACAAGATTATATAAATGAAAAATACGATAGCGACCCAGATGGATTGCACCACTGGGAAACACGTGAAGTGATATGGGAGCAAGAGGGATTTGAAGATATTACAGTTATTGAAAAGGGTCATGAAGTTAATGAATCTTGGAGAGCAGTACTACCTGATGGAACAACAAGAACGAAAGAACAATCAATATATCCAGTAAGTAATTATGAACACGAATCTCATTTAAATGATAAAAAACGATTTATTAGAATTCCTACTCAAGGTCTGATTAATAAAATAGAAAGTGAAATTGACGAATTACTTGCTTATGAAGAACATAAAGAATTGAATGATGAGAATGATAAATTTACGCCATTAAGTGTTGCACAAAGATTCTTAGATACAAAGGGATACGTTTCTGGTTCAGAAACAATATCATTAAGTCAACTTGGTACTATAGTATCTTATGATAACGGTCCTGGTAGTTCAACTATAAAACTTGGTGAATCCTCGACTACTACAACTTCAACAAGTAGTTCTAGCACTACAACATCAGGAACCAGTTCTACCACTACAACTACCACCACTACAACTACAACTCAAACATTTGATGGTGGTGAAGCAGCAACTTCCTCATATTAGAAAAAACCCTACATATCAAAAAATATGCCGAGTTTTTTTTACGGTTTCCTGGTAAACAAAAGTTGAATAATATATCAGTCTTGCATGGGACTTCCAGTCCTGTACCTTGCATTAACTATCATACTTTCTAGCTCAATAATATAGTTTGTATTGTGCCAACGTGACTCCTTAATCTCATCCATTGCAATCGATGCTTTACACTCGGTCTGTTGGTCTTCATGGGTGAAATAATCGCCTGACATGTGTGTTGTGTTGAAACTTACACACTATTTTATAACGAAACCCTCATAAAAGAGGGTTTTTTTATAATGATTTAAGTTTTGCGTAACAGTTATTTATCGACTCTTATCATTTTATATGGTTGCTCTTCATACTCTACACGTATAAAAACTCTTCTTCCTTGATCAGTACATGTAGATCCTTTATACTTTAGTCCTTCATCTAATACTGCAATAGAATTAGCAAGACTCTCAATCTTTATATTCTCTGGAGAATAAGAGGTATTACTATCTGCGATTTCTAGTACTCCATCATTAGTGTTAACATAATAAAATGCAGTCTTCCTTGTACTAGTAGCATACTCTTGCTGTATTATATTGTCTGTTTGTGCAATAGAGACTGCTTTAACAAGAAATGGTTTAGAAACTTTCAATGCTTGCATCAAAGGATCTAATATTAAACATGTACCAGCAGCAATTTCTCTATCTGGTTCTGGATTCTCCCCTTTAGCAGAATAAAAAACATGCTCATACTTACAAGATGGATCCTCTGATGAATAGAACCAAGGAAAATGCTCTGACATCATATAGGATTGTATAGCACCTGCATCTTTCTCAGAAAGAAAGTCATCAAAAACATTCATTTAAAATCTCGGTATCTTTTGTATTAGTGGGAGGATTTCAGTCTCTACTCTGTCTGCAATCTTATCAACTATACTTATATCTATGTCCATAAAAGGTGGAATGATACCGAGTAATCTTAGTGTCCCATCTAAAAACAATGCTAAACAAGTAAAACCGAGAATCATACTAATAATAGTAGCATCTCGGTTATGTTTACGCATAGACTCTTCATCTATTCTACGTGCTTCTGCTAAGGCTTCAGCGATTAAGATATCAACTTCTTCCTTAGTATAACAAAGATGAGGTAAAATTTTCCTAACCGCTTCTTCCGTCATTATTATCCTCCGTCTATATCACAACCAATAACACTACCTGTTACAACTCCCAAAGGAATTGCCCACCAGCGTCCATCTCCTTGAGATATTGCTGCGGCAGCTCCTCCACCTAAGATACCACCAAGAACTGCTCCGTCACTACACTCATTACCGTCAGGTGATGGTGCTCTTTGAATGATTGGTCTTGGTTCTCTTTCTCTAGGGGGTGATGATCTCCATGGCCTACATGGTACTTCAATAGTATCATGCCATGACTTAACATATCCTGGACTGTTTGCTGTACCAGGAACATACTCTTCTCTATATTCTTTGCGTATACATTTTCTCGATGAAGACCAGCCTGGTTGTGACTCGTACGCTTGAGCACTGCCAGCAATCAGAAATGGAAACAATAGTAATGGTGCTAGTTTCATAATTCTCCTGTTAATATACTTATTATAACAGCACAAAGAGGATATTAAGTCCTCCTTGTGCCAGTTTATAATCAGTCCTCCTCTGCTAATGACTGGAAGTATGAGAGTGTATCACCTTCAGTTGCTGAAGCAGGTGCTGTTGCCCCTACTTTCTCTCTGAAATCTGATACTTCTTTACCCCAATTAGCAGGTACTACTTCCTCTTCACTCTCGTCAACAACAGGTGCTGTACGAGGTGCAGACTTACCTAATACTAGATTCAATCTTGACTTGAGTTGCTCATAAGACTTAAAGTTCTTAGGTGCTTCAAACTCAGCGAGTGAGTAGGACTTCTTCCAAATCTCTTCTAGTTCTGTATCATCTAGTTTACCTAGAGTAGCAGGTGCAGCGAACTCTGACTTATCATAGTTCCAGTACCCATCAACCTTACGAATCTTTACCTTGAAGTCTGCACCTTTCCATAGATTAAATGGATCTAGTGGAGTCTCGTCAGCAAATGCAGGTTGCATTGCTTCTACTAGCTTATCAAATATCTTCTTACCGTAGCGGTATAAGAAGACTCTTCCTTCGTTCTCTGGATGTGCAGGGTCACTTACAACATAGATGTTAGAATAGTAAGAGAGTTTTCTCTTCTGTGTTCTAGCAGTTGCCTTGTCAGACTCACGACCACTGTTCCATAGTTCCCTGTTCATCTCACCGACAGGATCATCCTTACCAATAGTAGTAAGAGAGTTCTCGATGTACCACTGACCACCAGGTCCTTTGAAGGAGTGTGACCAGATCTTTGCCCAAGGCATGTCCTCTCCATCTGGAGCAGGAAGGAATCGGATAACGGCATAACCGTTTCCTGATTTATCCAACTCAGGTTTCCAGAGACGCTCATCAGCACCTCCACCACTCTGAGGTTGGTTTAGTTTTTCTATCTCTTGTGTCAGTTTACTAAGACTGCTACCAGCAGAGGCAGCTTTCTTTAGTGAAGCAAATGACATAATCGTATTCTCCGTATTGAGTGTATTGTTGCTACTGTATAATCGTAGCATACTATTTAGGTAATGTCAATCAAGTTCTGACTGACTTTTTTCTGCTCTTCCTAACGTAACGAGCATAGCATCCATGCAGTCCAAGAGACTCTTGTACCCAAATGCTTGAGACAAGGCATCAATCCTTGTCCTCATGTCTGCTGCTTCAGCATCTTCCTTAGCTGCTAAAGTTAACCTAGTATAAAAATTCTTTTGCTTATCTATGAGGACTTTACACTTATCAATGTGCTCAACTCTTGCTTCTGCATCCATCTTATGAAGATGATTGGTCATAGAAGCTATCTCATGATAGGTATTAAATATATCATTCAAATTTTCCTGAACCTGTTCTGATTCAAAGAACGTAGTCTCTGTCATAAGGGTAACACTCCTTTAGTTGTTTGCTTCATATAATTAAGACGCTGAGCTTCATGCTTCAATCTTTCTTTCAATGGTTTTGATAAAAGTTTTGGTACAGTTTCTATTTCGATCTCATTCTCTTGACAGTAGGTTACTACTGCCTCGATGTAAGTAATGAGACCACTGCTCTTATGCACCAACCTTTCAATCTCTGCAGAGAATTTAGTTGGAGTTAAGAACTTATCTTCAAGTAAGTTTTCTTTAGGCATTCTTTCCCCTAACAAATTCTTCAATGTAGGACTTAAGTAGTTGTAGATAGTCATCAAGATTGTATTTCTGAAACACTTGTATAGACCCATCTTCAACCGCAATGAGTGTGACAATTTTCTTTACCTCAATACCTGAACGTTCGAGGAACATCGCTGCGTACGCAGTCTCTTGAACAAAGTAATGTTCAACCCAATCTTCCTTCTTTTCTTTAGTGGAGGTTTTAAAATCAATTACTGCTAACTCACCATCAAACTCTGCAATACAGTCTACACGACCAGCGAGTCCAAGATAATGTGAATACAAAAATGTTTCTAAGCAGTGTATGTTATCAATGCGGTCAAGAGTAGTCTTTGCCGACTGAAACATTCTAACAGATAATGGATTATTTTCCAAGTAAACTTCAAGATTTAATTTATCCTTAATATAATCTTCAGTAATACTATGGAATGCAGTACCTCTTTGCGTTGCTCTAGCAGTAATCTGATTAGCCTCATGCTCACCTACTTTCTTTCTCCAACCTGCGAAGAATGCTGCGTTCTTAAACGATGTGATTGAGGTAACACTCGGATAGTATTTATCAGCACCAGGAATAGGGTAGAACCTTACCCCATCTTTATTCACAGGTTCCACTTCAATTTCTTTGAGTGGAACATCAACAAAAGTAAAAGTCATTTAGAAACCAAGATTATATTTTGTGATTAGATATTGTTTGACTAGACCAGATCTTACGATGTCATCTATACCAAACTCAATACAAGCAAAGTCATTCATCTCCTGAAGGATCTGAATAAAGTCTGATATCTTAGACTTCTCTGCTTCTCTTGTTAGATCTGTCTGGGTGATGTCACCACAGAACATAATCTTAGAGTCCTCACCTACTCTTGTTATTATACTATCTAATTCATGAAAATTCAAGTTACTGAACTCATCTACAATAACAATAGCATTATCTAATGTAGTTCCTCTAATGAATGAGGTACTCCAGAAGTCAATGGTCTCTTGAGATCTTAAGTTATCGTACAACATTTCAAATGAATTATCGTCAGGCATACCAAACATATACCTCACCATATTTTTGTAAGGTATCTGATATAAGTATGACTTATCTTCATGATCACCAGGAAGAAATCCAATCTCTCTAGTAGGTACGAGTGACCTTACAATGTATATCTTATCGTGAGGTGACTGTTCATCTAACACTTCTTGTAGTGCTAGGTAAAGCATAATGAATGTCTTACCTGTACCAGCAGCACCATGCAACAGAAGATTCTTCCCCTTCTTATACTCATCAAACGCAATCGTTTGATTATCAGTAAGAGGTTTGATATCAGTCATGTATGACTTATCAATAGGTTTCTTCCTCTTCATCATCTTCTTAGACATTGGTTGGATTGGTGCAGTACCATTACCATTACCGTTGGATTTCTTTCTGGCTCTTGGCATTATGTAAAGCGACTCAAGTTTGCAAGTGGATGTGCCTCCTGTACTTTGGACATGGCTTCCTTAAATCCATCATCCATTTTAGGTTTGCCGTAAGTAGCAGAGGTGGCTTGATTACCAAAGTATCTATCCAACTCTGGATGATCTTCTTTGAACTGATCAAGTTTAGTCATTGACATATGATGTTCAGTAACCTCACCTGTTTCCTTATTAATAAAATCGTAAGTAGGCATCTCTGGTATGTGTTATTGGGTGTGTACATAATCTAACGCTTCTGCAGTAGCAGGGAATTGCTCTATGAATATATCCCTACATGCTTCTGCGATATCCATGTGTTCCTTTTGGGTTCCATGTGCAGAACGTAAATCTATGTAGTGGATCCACGAACGTATACTACCAGTCATATAAAGCTTTGTTGGTGTAGCAAGTGGTAGGACAAACCTAGCACACTCCTTAGCAACACCTTCATCTAACATCTTCTTATATAATTTCATTCCTTCTGCGAAATGCTTCTGCATTTCCAATTCAAAATCTTGTACTATAAACCTATCCAAATCATCTGTAGAGTTCTGTCTATTCTTAGTATCCTGACGACGTAATTTAGGTAAAGGGATTACATCAGCTAGCATACTACTATCAGCATACCTCTGTGAAAATTCTTGATAAGTAAATGATCTGTGCCTAAGTATCTGTGCAGCAAGACCTCTAGTAGTTTCAATCTCTAGGGTCATGTGTGCTTGCTCAAAGACACTCCAGTGTCCATGCTTGATACAATATGCTAACAGACCAGCAACCTTCGGATTGTCTTGGTTGTTTGGGTTAGATACCCTAGCAATATAACCAATAGTTTTCTCTGCATCAGGAGTCACAGAGACTAAAGAAACATTACTCATCGTAATCTACATCCTCATGATTAAATAAAATGCGAGACATTATATAAAGACCAAACGCCTTTAGATAACCTATCGTTTGAAGACCAAATAGACCTGGCATTATCCAGTTCCATAATAACATAAGAACTAAAGGTCTGATAAGATTAGCAGCTGCTTCAGCTCCTCTCTTAATGTCTTCAACCTTTTTCTTTTCTTGTGAATCTTTAACCTTGACTTTATTGTCAAAGTATACACTCATCCTTTCTTTCGAGGTTGTTGGTTGGGTGCTTTTGCTTTCTTGGGTGGGTTCCATAATGTTGGATTGATAGTACCTTCAGATTGTTTAAAAGATCTAAAATCTTTCTTATACTTATCGTAGTAATGATCAAAGAGTCTTACCAGACTACCAGTCATAGCAATGTCATAGGCAATACGATCCTCTTTCATATACTCTATTAAGTATGCACTATAGGGTAATTTCTTATCATTTGCAAGTGTAGGGTCACAATCTTCATGGAAGACTCTAACATCTTTACTACTCACGATCTATTACCCCATTCAATAGCAGGAAATGCTTCTGTTATTACTGCTCTAGTAATACGCTTATATTTTGAAGTTAAGTTACCATCTTTAACAAGACATAACAACTCTGCTTCTTCTGCTGATAAACCTTCTAACAGTTGAACAAACATAGACTCACGCTTAAGTGACTTCAAAGTATCTTGACCACCCTTTACAAAGCGATAGAAACCCCTGTATTCGGACTCCAGACGAGTGTGATCAGTCCCTACTGGTGCATCATTAGGTGTGTAAGGTACATCACCTTCAGGAATCATAGAGATGACACTCTCATCAAAGTTCCATATTAATAGAGACCTAAGAGCCTGACTATTATTTGTTTGGAGAAGTTTGATCTTCTCTGCTTTAGTTTTTGCATTCGAGACCTTTCTCAAGACCTCGCTAATAAGTAACCTACTGTTACTATTATCAAGTGATTTAGCTGGCATAATTAATCCTCAGTGTCCTCATCAAATTCAGTTTCTTTGCGAAGGTAAATTAATTCGTCATGAATTATATTACCGTTAACATCCAGCATCTCTGGATGTATAACTGCTCTAGCATAGGCAGCGTTTTCAACATAGTCTTCAACGTATCCTTTTGCTAGCCACGAAACAGTTACCCCAAGGATAAATGCTCCTATAACAACTAGTACAACCAGTGCGATCATCATTGGTTCCATAGTTCTCCGTGCAGTTATTTTTATTTAGAGAGTTTCTTACGACCTGGCTTACGATCTATCTCGTATTGCCAAGCATCACTAAGAATAGTGTGAAGATACTTTCGTATCTTTCTTGCTCTAGGCTTACCTAAGTGACCGTATGCTTCTCTAAGTTGTTGGTGTTCATTATCTGAACCACCTTTAATATATTGATCTAGATCATACACTACGAGAGCTAACTCTCCTGCTGTACTAGAGTCAATAAATTCTTTCACTTGTTTACGAGTTGCCTTGATATGCTTTAGGTAGCGATAACATTTGAAAAGATATATTTCCTTTTCAAATGCAGCATCAATAGCATGTTCAACAAGGTCGTAAAATTCTTCCATCAGATAAGGTTCTTGTCTCGAAGGTATTTAACAGCATCATTACATCCACCAAGATTTTCATTATTTAAAACGACTTGGGGGAATGTTGATCCATTACCGAACTGATCATAGAATGCTTTCTGCTCAAAGTCAACCCCCAAGTTGTATTCAACAAAACTTAAACCTTTAGCAGACAAGACTGACTTGATCCTTGCACAGTATGGACAACCATCCTTTGAATAGACTGTAAAATTCATATTTAATTAGAGAATAAAAAAGGGTGACCGAAGTCACCCTTTATTTAGATATTCAGTTCGACTTAGAATACGAACTTAGCACCAAGCTTAGCACCCCAGTTACGGATTGTGTCTCCAGAAGAATCTTCTCCTGCAGTAGCACCAGAGATCTCAGCATAAGCAGCAAGAGACTCAGTAACAGGAACAGAAGCACCGATCTTACCAGAAAGTTCTGTTTCTGTATCGTCAGCAGTTTCTGAATGAACTAGTGAAGGACCACCTTGAACATAATAAGCGATAGAACCGTCAGCACCTACAGTACCTTCGTATCCGATATGTACGTCTGTTGTTGCAGCAGAGTACTCTCCATCAGGATAGCTAAGGTTGCTTTCTACGTTCACATAAGGACCAGCAAAAGCGGCTCCAGCGAGTAGGAATGGTGATGCTGCTACAGCAGCGATTGTTGATTTGATAGACATGATTGTTTTAAAAGTATCTCGCAAGGCATTAAAAAAACCCCACGGATGATAGACTCCCCGACATGGGAATCGTTTTACATCTACGCAGGGTTACGATAATTTCGAGTCCTTTGTATGATGGTATTTATAATAACATAACTTTACATACTTGTCAAGTCTTCCGTACCTCGGATCTTAACTGGTGTAATTTTTTCCTTGACTCTATCAACATCTCTGCAGTTTTCTGTCTCTCCTCCCGATACCCATCAACATCTGAAGGAAGAACGATGACATCAGCAGGGTTAACTATTGAATCAAATTCAAGATCACCGTCACCAACGACCTCTCTTAGTTCTTGTGTTAGATTTTCTTTTTTAATTTTTGGTAGTTCCATTATAGTACCTGAATAACAGCAACAACATCAGGAATTTCTTCCATCAGTTTACGTTCTATACCTTGCTTCAATGTCATAGTACTCATAGCACATGTCTCACATGCACCACCCAACCGTACTTTGACATACCCTGTCTCCTCTTCTATCTCTACGAGCTGAAGGAATCCACCATCTGCTTCAATATAAGGTACTAGTTCTTCTAGTACCCTTACTACATTTTCTTCTGTTAATTCCATGTGTGTTGCCAGATAGTGTTGTCTCTTAAGGTATTCATATTGATCCATTAATAACATACATTAATACTACTTGCATATTGTTGGGCATAATCTGATGCAAAGAAGTTAACATTACATTCATTATAGTTACCTTGAACACCATTGTGTGCAGTATGTAATAATAATTCACCATTGGTAGGTAGATTAGCAGATACACTTATTGCATTATTAAGATCTGATAATGTCCAACTACTATTAGTCTTGAATGAATCAACCCAGTAATCAAATCCATCTGCCTCTGGCTTCCTACTTATAATAGTTGCATAAGAAGATACAATTTGATCAAAGACCTGTTGATAAGTATAACCTGTTTTGATTGTCATAGTCAACCAAGTAGGAATATAACTTGTTACATAGTTTCCTAGTAATGTAAACCCATCATTAAACTTAAGGTATCCCTTAGTAGTTCTAGCATATCCAGCAGTAGTAATACCACCAGTAGGTACGCATGTAGGTTCTAACTCATAATATTCATACCCTGATGCCATCCTAGTATGCCAAAGTAAATTTGGATGATCTTCTTCAATAATATCTGATGTTGGTGGGAATAAATCAAGTGAGGTAAGTATAACATTACCTAAAGAGTCAGTCATCTTGAATGCCATACCACCTGGATTAGTAGCCCAGTCATCATTACCTGTACCATTCAAACAATTAACACATAATTCATGACCACCTGCTGCAACATTATTAATAGTAAAGAATGTACTAGTAGTGAAAGAACCATTGAAAGGTGATACATTCTGTCCTACAGATCCTATATTAGCACCATCCCATATAAATTCTGCCCAGTTATCTGCCTGAACCTCAAGGATCATTGTACTTGGGTTAGTAACAGTAGCAGTCCAACATCCATTGTGTGTGATACCCGATTGAGTCTCAGTGTTTGATGGATATACTGCATACTGATCCATAAAGTCTGACCATGCAGGATGAGGACCAGATCTAACCCACTGAGGTGTAAATGGTACTGTACATGGAGCACCTCTACAAATTAAAAGATACCATCCACCTGGATTATCTGCCCATGCATATGGATCTCCAACTAATCTATTTCTAACTTCAAACTTTATTAAATGTGTGCCAGGTAAAAGTGTAAGGGTAAATGTTTCTCCACCCATACCATTTGTATAAGTAACTTCCTTATTGATGAGTAGGTTACCTACAGGATCAATCCAAGTCATCTTACTATCATTATCAGATTCTACCTGGAAAGTGACTGTAATCTCTGACGCTATATCAATAGTAGTCTCAGCAAACTGCCAACTATTAAGATAAGGATCTACAATATCATCCGCAGGTTTAACTGAATAGATTGCATAATCTTTTAGGAACTGTGTCCAAGGAACTGCTGGATTATTAGGTGTTCCTATCTGCAGCCAGTTAGTTGTATTAGTACCTTCATTAGCATTGGTAGTACATTTCAATGAGTTTGCAATCTCAGCACCACCAGCATTATTAGTAATTCTCCATGCAATACCAGCAGGGTTTATCCACCACCTATCTCTCCATCCAAAGTCATTCGTTACATTAACAGTTACCTTTAAAGTACCCGATGATAGAGTAGATGTTGCTGTGTATGGTGTAGTGTAAGTACCTGTATTAAGATTACCTCCAACAGCACTGATTAAAGCAGTCGAATTATCATTTAATATAACCTGCCCTTCCATGTCACATCCAAATGTGAAACCATAGGTGTCTCCTACAGGAATAGAAATCAAATAAGTAACACTCTGAGGTTCTCCAGGTAAAGTACATACTTCTGGATTAACCCAAACAGAATAATGATTTGCTTGATCGTTCCACCACTCTGGACTATCAACATTGAAAGTAACTGGAGATGACTTTGCTCTCTTATATTTTAATGTATACGTACCATCTTGCTTATAAAATCTTTTAGGTTGAATATTAATATCATTATCAAAAGGAGAACATGAATCCACATCCATTATAGGAGTGAAAAATGTATCAGTTAATCCAAATGTTTCGCCTGGATCCCAAGGAATTGATGTTGGATATGGTCTGCTATATACATCTTCACAATCATAATATGTACCATCAGGTGCTACCTTACACTTCCTACCTATTCTAATGATAGGAGGTGGATAAGGTTCTCCAGGAGGACAAGAACCAGTTTCACATAACCAAGGGGGATATATCCACCCCTCTGGATCTGGCCACGGATCTGGCTCATCTTCACCAGCAAACTTCGGATTGGCATTAAGCCAATCCGTCATTAGAGGATCGCAAACTGGTCCTGGAGTTCCTTCAGGATAATAATATGCCATTTACATATTAAATTTTAACTATTTATTCTCCTGTCCTAAAATAAGTTCTAATGACTTCTATCTGATCATGATACCTAGCAATCTTATCTATCTCACATTGAATTGCTTCAGTAATATCTGAATGCTCTCCTATACCTGCTGGATGTTCAAGATAAACATTGACATTTGCTTTATGTTTTTCTATTTCACCACTGGCATGGGCTAGTACCGCCTTGATAAGTTGTTCTCTCATGTATACCTCTTGCGTGATTGTTATGTTCGAGTAACTTATTATACCACACCATGTCAGATAATGGAACCTCTCTACCTAAACGTATCTTACATGCGATTATACTAAACCGCAACCTGTAATCCTTGCTTAACATGTTCTATTGCTGATGGTAAAAGTGCATACTCACGACGTTGTATTGCTTTAGTGAGTGATATAACATCGTCATTGGGCATAATAGGTACTTCTCCTTGCATGATGATTGGACCACCATCAAGTTCTTCAGTTACATAATGTACAGTGCAACCTGTAACATCATCACCACTATCTAGGGCTTGTTCTACTGCATTTAAACCCTTGTACTTAGGTAGTAATGAAGGATGAACATTAATTATAGGAGCAGTAAACGAATCAGGTTTCTTAAGTACCCTCATATATCCTGCTAGTATGATTAGATCAACACGATATGCTTCAAAGAGTTTTATCATTTGATCTTCATCCTTATGTGCAACCCTTACATGAGGGATGCCAAACTTTGCTGCTCTTGCCATTGCACCACACTTCTTAGTGTTGTGTATCATCAACACAACCTCATTTGTATTACAAAGAGGATTTGTAAGGATGTTCTCGAAGTTGGTTCCGTTTCCAGAACACATAACGCCTAGTCTCATAGTGATGGGTACTCCTCGTTTCTTTCTAAGGTTGTCTTCTCGGTCTCAAAGTCCTTCATCAATCTCTGAACTTGTTCTTTATGAAGTCCAGCAAGTAACTCACAGTTTTCTAAACAGCGATAGATACATTCTCTATCACTCATAGGTGGGGCAATTTCCCACCCTTGCTCATCATAATACTTCTTACCTTTGGTAACCTGTGCCTCAACGTAGGCAGTATCTAATCTCTCGGATGGATTAGTATAGTTATGGGATGTACTCTGGCTCATCTTCGTTTATGTAATGTTTAAAGTGTTCTACATCAAAATAAGATACTCCTGGTGGAGTAGGATTATCATGTGCCATCTTTAACTTACGTTGATACTCACGTTCGTTAAGAACTTCATTAATAAGTATCTTTGCCTCCTTCACCATCTCTGGTGTAAACAACCTACGAGGTGTGATTGTCATAGGTTTGTGCGGTTGTATCTTGACCTCACCTTTTCTATTATAGTTCGGATCTACAGGACCGCTCATGCCTTGTGTGTCAATGCCCATAGTATAAAATATAGGATTGACCTATTTAGACAAAAAAATACCCCGATTTTTTTTCGGGGTATCTGGGAATTAAAAGTTGAATTTGGTTTTACCCAACAGCAGGAGCAATGAGTGCAACTTCAGATGAACCAGCAGATGCTAGGTCAAGTGGGAAGTTGTGTGCATTTCTTTCATGCATTACTTCCATACCAAGGTTAGCTCTGTTAAGAACGTCTGCCCAAGTAGGAACAATCTTACCACCACTATCAACGATAGATTGGTTGAAGTTAAATCCATTGAGGTTGAATGCCATTGTGCATATACCCATTGAAGTTAACCAGATACAAATCACAGGCCATGAAGCAAGGAAGAAGTGTAAAGATCTACTGTTGTTGAATGATGCATACTGGAAGATTAAACGTCCGAAGTATCCATGAGCAGCAACGATGTTGTAGGTCTCTTCTTCTTGACCAAACTTGTAACCATAGTTTTGCGAATCCAAACCTGTGGTCTCACGAATAAGTGAAGATGTAACCAATGAACCGTGCATAGCACTGAACAAAGCACCTCCAAACATACCTGCGACACCCGCCATGTGGAATGGATGCATGAGGATATTATGTTCCGCTTGGAAGACAAACATAAAGTTGAATGTCCCTGAGATTCCCAACGGCATACCGTCAGAGAATGATCCTTGTCCGAAAGGATAGACCAAGAAGACTGCAAAGGCAGCTGAGACTGGTGCAGAATAAGCAACACAGATCCATGGGCGCATACCCAAGCGATACGATAACTCCCACTGTCTACCCATATAGGCAGAGATTCCAATAAGGAAGTGGAAGATAACCAATTGATATGGGCCACCATTATACAACCACTCATCAAGAGTAGCAGCTTCCCAGATGGGATAGAAGTGAAGTCCAATAGCATTGGATGAAGGTACAACAGCACCAGAGATGATGTTGTTACCATATAAAAATGAACCAGCAACTGGTTCTCTAATTCCGTCGATGTCCACAGGTGGAGCAGCGATGAAAGCAATGATAAAGCAAGTTGTTGCAGCAAGCAAACAAGGAATCATTAAGACTCCGAACCAACCAACATAAATGCGGTTGTTCGTACTTGTTACCCACTCACAAAACTCACTCCATCCAGTTAGGAGACCTTGGTCTCTCTTCTGAAGAGTTGTCATTTGTAATAGAACGTTAAGTGAACGGTAAGATGAGAGACTTATCCCCTTGGTCTCGGTTTGGGGTATTAAAAGGTGGGTGTACATATGCTGCTTATACTCAGCCCCATTGTACAATCGGGGGGACTTATGGATTGCCCTTGCCACCGAAGTTATTTATTATAAAGTATTGTTAAGCAATTGTCAACCAATCTTCGTATTCTTTTATCTGCTCTGGTGTCCAATCTTTCATATAATGTGGACCTAATGCACCACCCAATAGGTAAACACTAATACCATTAAATGTTTTTGCTGGTTCTGTTTTCTTATAATCCATAAATAGATTTTTTAAACTGTAAGGGAAGGACTCGAACCTCCAAGACTCTCCTCGCTAAAGTTGAATCGGCTGTTAAACGGACAGCTGTGTTTACCATTTCACCACCTTACATTGAAGAGGCTCTATGAAAGAGCACTCATTAAACGTTGTAATCCTATTCCACCCCCACTTCTAGGGAAGAAATCAAACTCAAGGAATTCATCTAGTTCCTTCTCTACTCTTTCCTTACCAAATAATTTAAAGAGTAAATCAGCATACTGTCCATTAGAAATAGTATGGAATGTTTCACGCATCTGTTCCTTATCGGTGCTGCGTTCTGCACTACCTATAGTTTCTTTACCATCTAGGATAACATCAATCTTCTTACTGGTTTTACCATCATCATACCTTGCCATGTTCCAGAAAGGTGATGTCCATTCAGGGAACTCAGTAATCATACCTCTACCAATAGTTCTTTCATCATCATGGTCAAGTTCATCTGTATCAAGTAGATGTCCCCATTGATCATAGGATTTTATTTGTCCTTGTTGTACTGGAATACCCAAGTATTCACATAGTTCCATTTCAAGTTCTCTAAGATCATCCACCCCTCCTTTCATTTCAAACTCAAACATGGGGAAGATAACCTCATGTCTACCTGGAACAGGATCAGGTTCTGCTCTGTATGATGTAGATACGCAGAAGAATCCTTCTGCTTCTGGGTTAGAAAGTAATTCATATTCCAACCACATCTGTCCTGTCTGTGGTAGAGGCCATGTCTCACCGTTGTATTGATATGTTGCTACTGTTTCTGGATCTTCACATGCAGCAAGTATACTTAAACGATTCTGAGTGTGGACTTCAAGAAAATTTTTGGCTAAAAAAAAGGAGCGTAAACGCTCCACTGTCTGAGAATATTTTTTAGGATCAATCAGCGCAGTCATTATTTTTTGATAAAACTAATTTATTTAGCATGTCAAGAATCTGACTATACGCTTCTACGATATCTCCGTTTCCTTTTCGGAACAAATCTTTGTCCATACTCTCTTGAGTGTCCTTTTTCCAAAGCCGCATTCCGTCAGGTGATAATTCATCAGCCAAGAGTAGATTGCCTCTGCTATCATAACCAAACTCCAATTTAAAATCAACAAGTGTAAGTCCTATCTGTTCAAATATTCTTCTCAACTTATAGTTAACATCATGTGCCATCTGTTCTAGAGGTTCAATCTCCCTATGTAAATCATACCCCATCAATCTTAATCTTCTCTTAGTAAGTAATGGATCATCCTTACTATCATCCTTCAAATAAAACTCAACTAAAGGAGTATCAAATAATGTACCCTCTTCAATAGTAGTCTGTCTAACAATACCACCAGCAGCAATGTTCCTTACCACTACTTCTATAGGAACGATATCAACCTTCTGGCAAAGCATCGTAGGTCCTACAGTACTGATATGATGAGTTCTTATAGTAGAACCTTTTATTAAATTAAAAAGGATACCAGATATCTGACAATTAATTTCACCTTTACCAACAGGTTGATCTTCTTTAGCACCATTACCAGCAGTAACCTTATCATGATACTTTATCATGACATGCTCTACATTATCAATGGCATAGACTGTTTTGACTTTGCCTTTGTTTAATTCTTTCATTAAACTCATGTTTGAATCACCTGTTTAATTTCTGGCCATTTATTCTGTAAATGTGTTTCTATACCTTGCTTTAATGTCATAGAACTCATAGCACATGATTCACATGCACCTAAGAGTTTAACAAATACAACAGGACCGTCCTCAAAATAATCTATTGAAACAAACTCAAGGTACCCCCCGTCTGCTTCAATGTAAGGACGGATTTCATTTAAAACATTGTTAACGTTCACATCTGTTAGTTCCATGTATGTTGCAAGATAATGTTGCCTCTTAAGATACTCATAGTAGGTGTCTACCCCTGCCATATCATATCAGGCATTGCTTGCTGCCCTGGGCGCATTACAAATAGTAGTATAGCATATCCAACAAACCATATGATATTAAACAACCATGCCTGTCTCCAGAAATACTTTCTGACTGCCATAGATCTAAGCACTTGAGGTGCTTTGTCTTGTGCTCTAAAAATCTGCTCAATGATAAATGCAATGATTGTTGCTATCACTAAAGGATAGAATACAAAGTTTGCAAATGACATTAATGCTATTAAAAAAGTCATTTTCTCTTGGGGGAATGTCCGTGTGCTATACCAAGTTCATGCATCTTAGCATGTTCATCAATTGGATCTCTAAGTTCTTTACCTCCACTACCAAACGTGAGATAAAGTCCATAACCTACAACAAAGAATAGTAACCCTACTATAATGAATACTAAAATCATGATAGCTCCGTGTCTTCTATCTTAGTTAGTAAATCTTCTGCATCTAATATTGCTTCAATCTTAGATAACATATCAGCAATGTGCTTACTAATGTAAGGTGATTCAGTACGTGCTGCAAATGATAATGCATTACGTAAACTTTGTTGTGACTCTCTGAGAGACTCTTCAACAGGAGTAGATAGTGTCATGCTTTTTTATTAGATGTAATCTATTATAACACATAAATCATGCTCGAACAACCACATCACCTTCACCATCTTCTTCATCATCTTCAAGTTCCTGTCTTAGTTCTTCTATACGTGCTTGCAATGCTTTATACTCTTCAAGATTACATTCAGTCTTTTTCTCAAACGTTACTCCCATTAATTGTTCACCAGGTTCTACATCCATCATCTCTGGATGAACACGTTTAGTAACTTCAGTAGTCCATGTACCTGCATTATAATCTCTAACAGGTTTAGACCATCCTCTTGCTACAGAACGAATAGCCCATACTAAAAGAAGAACCCATGTTATAGAAAAAATTATATCTGTTGTTGTGTTCATATCTTTGGAATATATCTTTGGTACTTTTGTACCTGTGGTATCACATCACTCTCAACTCTCTCCACAATATCATCGATGACATTAACATCAAGATCCATGAATGGTGGAATGATACCAAGTATACGAAGTAATCCATCTACAAATAATGCAAGGCAAATGAATCCAAGAATCATACTAATGATAGTAGCATCTCTATTATGCTTACGCATCGATGCTTCATCTATTGCTTTTGCTTCTGCCAAGGCATCAGCAATCATTTGATCAACCTCATCCTTGGTATAAAAATTACCAAGGATAGGAATATCATGTTTATCCATGATGTTAATAGTCGAACTCGTCAAGTACATCTAAAGCATTGTTTAATGCTTGTTGAGCAGCCCATCTTTCTTTAGGTGTCCAATTAGGATACCAAGATTTGTTATCAATACCCTTCTTTATATTAAGAAGTCTTGATTCCATATCAACTTTTTTTAAACGTCCGTTCATGTAGGTTCTATACCTCGAATCGGGCCAAGGGCAACTAGCATATCGTCGTGGAAATAGCATATCAATATTTAAGAGAAAAAGCAACTCACAATGAATGTTTGTTATCTTTTCAAGAAGTAATGATTAATAACTTCAATCTCATCATGATACCTAGCAATCTTATCCAACTCTACCTGGATTGCCTCAGTAATGTCTGAATGCTCTCCAATACCTGCTGGATGTTCTAAGTATACTTCCACATTAGCTTTGTGTTTCGCAATTTCACCATTGGCATGTGCTAAGACTGCCTTCAATAATTGATCTCTCATATGTAAAGCCATTAGAAAAGGTTTTCCTCCTGTTCAGTTAGTATAACACAATCAGATTGAGGATAGGCAACGCATAACAAAGCGTAACCTTCTTCGACTTGTTCATCCTCAAGAAATGTTTGATCTTCTTGAGTAACTTCTCCTTCTATTATCTTACCAGCACATGATGAGCAAGCACCAGAACGACATGATGATGGGAGGTCGAATCCTTCCTCTTCTGCTTTGTCTAGTATATATTCATCATCATCACAATCAAAAGTATTTTCTGTTCCATCGGGGGAACGTAGTGTTATGGAATAGGAAGCCATAAAAAATCTTACAAGTCGTTGTATTTATTATAACACTTTTATAAATTAAATCAAACCTAAAGAACCTGCTGTTATTCCAACACAAACAAAAAATCCAAACTCTACTAAGTCTCTAGAGCCTGGAGGTAATGAAGTTAGTAGTAC
>Ga0209404_10000218_pt1 | contig 47141 bp, 42 predicted proteins | sample TroAtlMetagenome_2_FD_187447 | JGI IMG/M metagenome (GOLD analysis project Ga0209404, IMG submission 187447) | Marine eukaryotic phytoplankton communities from Atlantic Ocean - Tropical Atlantic ANT8 Metagenome (SPAdes) (version 2) | ecosystem: Environmental > Aquatic > Marine > Oceanic...
TCAATCCTGACTAGATGCATCCCTTCACCTCTGTCACCGGGAAATAAATCGCCGACAACAACGCCAGTCGTTCCATTTGGGGTTAAGAACATTGAGGCAGTAGTGCGATTCTAGACACTAGTTAGTGAGGAGTCTGGGAAAAGCCGTCGAAGGCCAATGAATCACATGTTCCTTCTGAACTTCCCGCCGCTCTCGAATAGTGCCTGTGTGACCTGCCCGACCGAGCAGTGCTCCACGATTTCCATCATCACTTCGAACAAGTTGCCCCCTTCACGAGCGGTTTGCTTTAGACGGGCCAAACCCTCCTCTGACTGCTTCGAGTGCCTTTCTCTGAATTCCCTGTTCCGAATGATGACCATCTTCTTCTCAGACTCGTCGGATCTGGTGACGTCTATGTCGAAGTCCTCTGCCGAGGGGGTAGATGAGTCTGGGTCTGTGAATGTGTTCACCCCCACTATTGGGGTCTCTCCGGTGTGCTTGCGGTGCTCGTATAGCATGCCCTCATCCTGTATCCGGTTGCGCTGATAGTTGACCTCGAGCGCCCCCAGGACCCCACCTCTGCTATGCATCTCCTCGAAGATGCGCAGTACTTTCTCCTCAACCTCATCGGTGAGGAAGTCCGCGACGAATGAACCCTGCAGGGGGTTCTCGTTACGTAGCCAGCCATACTCCTTGGCGAGAATCAACTGGATCGCTACCGCGTCCCTGACGGTGTCCTCGGTTGGAGTGCCGAAGGCCTCGTCACGGCTGTTGGTGTGGAGGCTGTTCGCGTTGTCAGCGAGGGCGTAGAGTGCTTGCAGTGTGGTTCGGTAGTCGTTCCATGTGAATTCTTGGGAGTGAAGCGAGCGTCCGCTGCTCTGGATGTGGTACTTTAGCTTCTGACCCCTCTCATCAACTCCGTAGAGGTCTCGCATTGCTATCGCCCAAATCCTCCTAGAAACCCTGCCTATCACTGCGTATTCGGGATCCATTCCATTGGAGAAGAACCATGAGAAGTTCCTCAGGAATTTGTCCGGGTCTATCCCTCTGGCCTTGAACAACTCAACATAGGTGAGTCCGTTTGAGAGGGTGAGTGCGGCTTGGGTGATTGGGTTTGCCCCCGCCTCATCGATGTGGTAACCGCTGATGCTGACGAAGTAGTGGTTGCGGACCCCATTGTTGACGTAGAACTCGGCGACGTCGCCCATCATCCTTAGGGCGGTGTCCAAGTTGAATACGAGGGTGTTCTGACCCATTGCCTCCTTCAGTTGGTCCGCCTGGACGGTGCCTCTCACGGTGGATAGAGCATAGGTGCGAATATCCTCTGATTCTTCCTCGCTTGGTTCCCTTCCGTTATCCTCGACGAATTTTCTGGTCTGCTGCCTGATTGCCACTCTGAAGAAGGCAGCGAGATGCCACCAGTAGTTGCCGTTGATGGTCATGCTGACCGAGGTGCTCGGGGCGCATAGGTCGAAACCATCGAACAGTCGGTCCATTTCCTCCACTGTGCTGATGCTGACTCCGGACTCGCATACCTTGCCGAAAATATCGAGCCTCTCCTGTGGATCGTTACCATACAGGCTGGGAGAGTCGAAGGCCACTGAGAGCCTGTTGAATGGCTGGTCCTTTGACAAGAAGTGGTAGCGCTTGTTTGTCCTCTCCGCACTACCCTCTCCTGCGAACATCCGGACAGGTAGCTCGTCCTGCCTTCTGAATGGGAAGACGCCGCCAGTGTATGGGAATGATCCCGGGGCGTTCTCCTTACGAATCCATAACAGCCTGTCACCCCAGTCCTCCGTAGTTGGGAGCGCGACCCTTGGGACCTTGGTCCCAGATAGTGTCTCATGCGTCGTCTTGACTGGGATTTCCTTCCCCCTGACTGAATAGCTAGCCTGGCCGGAGCGATACGCTGTGGCCATAGAATCGAAATCTTCCAAGGACTTCCATGCTTCTTCGGGTATCGAGTCTCGGATATCATTAGCCTGGCCAATTAGGTCTTGACGGGCATCCTTCTTGCCTGAGGATTCCAGTAGATTGGCTGCTGCCTCGAGTTGCTGCACCTGGCGGACTGATTTTGCGACTTCTTCTGACCTCTTGTGATAATCCCTGATGGTTGAGGCCACCTCGGCGAGGTAGCCCTGCCTCTCAGGAGGTATGGGGGCGTCCCTATTGGGGAGGCCGTCTGGCCCTAGTCGGGGTTTGCTGGCCGAGAATGCGGTTCCGAACCTCTCATTCAGTAGGTTGGCCATCATTTCCCAGAGCCGGTCCACTCCCGCGTCGGCGAATTGGCTAGCGATTGTGGGGACTACAGGCATAGACTCTGGGCTCTCTTCGAAGGCCTCCCTGTTCCTCAGGAACTGCTTGCGAATCTCGGTTAGCGCATCCTCGGCCCCGGGTCTGTCGAACTTGTTCAGTACCACGATATCGGCGAAGTCAAGGGCTGCTAGTTTCTCCAGTTGGCTCGGTGCCCCGTACTCCCTGGTTGTGACGTAGATGGAGGTGTCTGCGACCTCTGTTATTGCATCGTTACCTTGGCCAATCCCACTGGTCTCGACTAGTACTAGGTCAAAGCCAACCGCTTGGCAGACCTCGACTGCTTTATCGACGCAATCTGCTATCTCGCGACCGCTTTCCCTGCTGGCAAAGGAGCGCATGAACAGATTTGGGTCGGAGAGGGAGTTCATCCTGATTCGGTCCCCTAACAATGCCCCGCCAGTCTTCTTCCTAGTGGGGTCGGTGGCTAGGAGAGCCACCCGGGCATCCGGGTTGTCCCTGCGAATCCTAAGCATCACTTCGTCCATGAGGCTCGACTTGCCTGCACCTCCCGTACCGGTGATTCCGACAACGGGGCACCCCGACTCCTTGTTCCTAGATCTGGCCTTTGTTAGGGATTTGTAGAATTGGTCAGTTTCGAAATTCTCTGCCATCGTCAATAGCATGGAAACCGAACCATGATCGTCTGCATCAACCGGACCAGAAATGGATTCGAACCTGGATTTCTCCAGGAGATCTATTGCTGATGCCTTTTCCATAGCATCCCGAACCATTCCCACTAGGCCTAGATCTCTGCCGTCGTCTGGGGAGTATATTCGGGAGATTCCCTTGTCTGCGAGGTGCTTGATCTCGTTCGGGAGTATGGTCCCCCCACCCCCTCCGAACAAGAAAACGTGACTGAAGCCGTGCTCGTCCAGAATCTCCTTCGTGTGTGTGAACATCTCTACTGCTCCCCCTTGGTATGATGTGATTGCGATTGCATGCGCATCCTCTTGGATGGCTGCACTGGCAACCTCGTCGGCACCTCTGTCGTGCCCTAGGTGTATCACCTCGCAACCTTGGCTCTGGAGAATTCTCCGGAAGATCCCTATTGCTGCGTCGTGGCCATCGAAAATCGCTGCTGCGGTGATGATGCGAATGGGCATTTTCCCATCTGAGGCCGCGATTGGGGTATCGCTTGTGCTACTTCCCGAGCTTCTTTCCACGCCATGCCGAAAACATGACTCCACAAGAATGCGTTGACTGTGGAAAATGGCTTCTCATGCATTTCCGGGGCATGATTCAAGACTGGGGGATAGTTCCGGAAAGAAGTGGATGAGAAGCCCGAATCGATAAAAATCTCATCTGGTGCTGGTGAAAACCCATGGGGGCAGTCTACCGATAACGCAGCTTCGGAAGGGACCCTTCTCAGTGGAAATGTCTCCTCATTCGGAGGACAAGGGGAGGATTCGCCGTATTGGGGGGATGCTAACGAAGGGGAAGGCGGGCCGTCCAACGGCGGATGGTTTGCAATTGGATTTATTGTGGCCCCTGGAGTAATTGGACTGGTTTCTTACATCCTCTGGTTTATGGGGGATTTAATGGGCGAATTTTTCTACTGGCTAGCTTGGTTAGTATGGCCTGCTGGACTAATCGGTGGATTAGTCTGGAGTTTCACAAAGGGAAACAAGTACTTCGCATATGGGCTTCTAACTATTCTTGTCGGAGTTCCTATGGTATTATTCCTAGCAATTTTTGTCATGATTGTAGTATTATTAGGACTCTAAAGTCAGTATCCATTAACGAGTATGTAAGCGAAGAAGAGCATTAGCACCCCCATCGCGCCGTCGATGACGTGCGCCTTCGACCTCAGAATCTCGGCCCTGTCCCCAGAAGTCAGAACTGTTGCCACCGAAACGTACCATGTCCCATCGATTGCCATTCCCAGTATACCCATTCCGATGAGGGTCTCTAGCGAGGAGTCAGCTTCTATGAATGGAGCGTACAGTGCCAGCATCCATGCCATGATCTTGGGATTGAGGAGCGCTATCGAGAAGCCCTGTGCGAAGCCTACCTTGTCGGAGGGCCCGTGAGAGACATCGAGGTCGGTTGCCTGTCTCGGGCCTGCCATGGCGTGACGCAGGAAAGTGACTCCCAGCCACAGGAGAATCAGCACCCCGCCCACTCGGAGGAACTGCTCGACGTCCTCGTTAGCCGAAAGTGCGGTTGCTATCCCTAGAGCCGCGAGGAAGGCGTAGATGCCGAATCCGATGCCGTGGCCTATCCCTGTGGCGATTCCCTGGCTGCGACCCCCTGACATCGTGTTCCTGAGGACCACGGCAAGGGATGGTCCGGGACTCATCGCCCCCAGTGTGAAAACCGTGGCTAGGGCGACCCATGCGCTAGGTTCCATTGCCTCACCGACTAGGCGCCTTCGTACATGGCCTCTATCTCGGCAGCCCAGTTCTCCCTGATCTGGATCCTGCGGATCTTCAGAGTGGGTGTCAGTTCGCCGTGATCGACGCTGAGGTCCCTAGGCAGGATTGTGAACTTCTTCAGCTGCTCAGGGTTTGAGAACTGTCCGTTCAGCCTATCGACGTGCTCCTGTATCTCTGCGTAAATCTCTGGGCTGTCGGTGTACTCGCTTAGTTCGTGCCCGAACTCCTTCAGCTTAGCCAGCTGCTCTGCCGGATCCTTTGGCACCCTTGCCCCGTCCATTCCATGCTTGTCCCTGAGGATAACGCTGACGTCCAGGGTGAATAGGGCGCTGCAGTACTTCCTGTTGTCTCCGATTAGCATGCACTGGGAAACTAGGGGTATCGACTTCATCGTCTCCTCTATCACCAATGGTGCTATGTTCTTGCCAGCGGAGCTAACGTAGATCTCCTTGATTCGTCCAGTGATGCTGACGTATCCCTCGGAGTCCTCCCTACCTAGGTCGCCGGACTTGAGCCATCCGTCTTCGGTCATCGTCTCTGCAGTGGCCTCTGGGTTGTTGTAGTATCCCTTCATGATGTGTCGGCCGCGGAACTGAATCTCTCCATCCCCCTTCTCATTGGGGTTGTGTATCCTAATCTCGCCGACGAAAGGCTTCCCGACGGTTCCAATCTTGTTATTCCCAGTGAAGCCAATAGTCGCCCCGGCCGTGGTCTCGGTCATTCCGTACCCCTCGAATAGTGGGATTCCCAACTTGTGGAATAGGTGCAGGATGTCGGGGTTGATTGGTGCCGCTCCGGTGATGGCGTACTTCAGATTGGAGAAGCCGATCTTCTGCTTAGCCTTCTTCCTGACTATTCCCTTGAGAATAGGTAGGCTCAGCCACTTGACCTTGCTGCCGAGTCCGGCAACCAGGTTCGAGTAGACCTTCTCGTAGATCCTAGGCACGCCGATGAATAGGGACGGCTCTACCTCCTTGGCGTAGTCTATCGACTCCAGCGGTGAGCTGACCACGCGCATGTGCATCGCGTCCCTCACCCAGATGTGGTTGTCTGCTAGTTGGCCGAAAACGTGCGCGCATGGGAGCCATGAGACGTAGCCATCGCCCTGGTTGAACTTGGCTATGGCCGAGACTCCGGCGATCTCCGCCTCGAAGTTGTCGTGAGTTAGCTCTACTCCCTTCGGGTTGCCGGTTGTCCCTGACGTGTAGATCAGCGATGCGGTATCGTCTGGATTTATGCTAGAAAGCCTCTCCATGACAACTGAGTCCTCGACTTCCCGACCCGCCGAAACAAAATCCCCCCAAGACACTGACTTCGGATGGTCTGGCATGTCGACGCCATCCATCACGACCACGTGCTCTACCTTGTCGAGAGATTCTAGTGCCTCATGCAGCCTGTGAGTGCACATCTTGGCTGGATCTCCTCCGTCCATCGGGTTGTTTCCAACGAATACAACCTTGGAGTCCGAGTTCCCGACCACCCACTCTACCTCATCTGGCGAGCACGTGTGGTAGACTCCGACTGCTGCGCCATTGCACATGTTGGCTGCGGAGTATGCTGCGTACCACTCCTTCCTATTGTATGAGTAGATGCTGAGCTTGTCGCCCTTCTCGAACCCGTGGGCGATTAGGGCCTTCGAGAGGTCCATCACATCATCTAGGAACTCGGACCAAGTCGTGACATCCCAGTTGCCGTTAACATCCTTGGAGGAGATTGCGGCCTCGTCTGGGTAATTTTCCGCGTTATCAATCAGGTATTGGGGCGTGGTCTTCGCTGACATGTCTTTGGACAGTGCATCGGGAAACTTAACTGTTGTCTAGGTAATCAAGTGTTGCAAAAACAACCCTCAGGGAAGCACTGCGCTAACGTTCTTCCTCCAATCTTCCCCTCCGTTACGATTGGCAAGAGGAGATGCTGGTGAGGGGTGCCAGCATGTTCTGACCCTGATGCCAGTACCTCCCAGGGCTACGTTAGCCCTCTTCTCCGCATATTTCCCTACGCCGATAACCTCCTCGGCACCCAATGCAATGACGGTCTCCCTGAGGTGCCGGTCGCATCTGTCTAGCAATTCGCGTACGACGGGCCCACTGACGTTGTTTGGGGTGACGTTCTCCCCCCTCGGGCCATTTAGGATCATTAATGGGCAGTGGTTTACAACGAAGACGTTCTGGAAAATCTGTCTTGAGTCGCCGTACCTGTCCTCAAGAAGCCCCCAGAGCCTTGTTCCGGAAACCTCCTCCTTTGGGTGGCTAAGGCCATTCACCGGTCTTTTTGGGTGGATGTTGGCGGGCTCCTCTACATCGATTCCGGAAATCCCCAGCAAGTCTCTGACGACGGAAGTTGCAGCGAAGGGGATTCCCATCTGACCCATGCCATGGGGACCTGGATTCATCCCCAAGAGGACTGTCTTGGCCCCGCCTCCACCAGAGATGCGAATGAATTCCTCATGGATTTCCCATGCATACATCAGGGGGTTGTATACGCAGTCAGCTACTCCTTGGGCTTCCATCCTGCGTGCAAATTCTTCCGCATCATCCCTCAACCCTGCTGCTGCAACAATCAGTTCCGATATCGCGTCCGACATCTATTGCTTCACATCCCCCAGCAAGGCACCTGAAACATCTCTGAGTTCTTGTGGCGAGATTGGGAAAACCGTCTGAGGAGTCCCTCCTGCCCCCCATACTATTTCGTATTGCATCAAATCCTCGTCCATCAGGACTGTTACGTGCCTGGTGTGTCCGAATGGTGGGACGCCCCCAATAGCATATCCAGTACTTTCCTGGACATATTCGGGACTGGCCATCCCAGGTTTGAAGCCCAGAATTCGCTTCAGCTTCCTCTTCCTCTCGACCCTGTTCGAACCGGAGGTTATCACCACCACCGCTCCTTCAGATCCTTCAAAGACAATCGACTTGGCAATGTGTGCTACCTCGCATCCCAACTGGTCTGCTGCGTCCTGAGATGTTCTGGTGCCCTCCTCATATTTCCTAGGTAATGGGTGGAATCCTATTTTCTCGCACTGGGAGAGCCATAGTTCGTGCCCATCCATGGTATTCGCCCGAAGTAACACGACTTATGGATTGGGGAGAGCGAACCTTGGGGTGAGGAGTATAGATAGTGTAACTTTCATGACTCGGTGATTATCGGTGCGACCATGGAATGGGGGTTCGGACCTTACGAGACGGTGATGGCGGCGATACTCCTGATGACCATCCCACTACAGAGGCTACTGACCAGAGACGAGCCTGAGATGAGGGTCCCCCTATCGGAGCTATTCGCAGAAATCAGGGAGAAGGGGTACAAGTGGCACATTTCCATTTTCGTGTTAATGTACGGATTCAAGGCATTCATCGACCAGCACAATGAGGCGATCAAGCCTAGGGTTGGCGGATTCACCCACTATGTCCATGAGTTCGAAGGAGCGTTCACACTCTGGGTTCAGGAGACATTCAGAAATGGCGTTCTGAGTGATGTTCTTTCTTTCCACTACCTCTTCGTCTACCTGTTCCTGATTTGGTTCAGCCCTATTTACTACATACTCTGTAAAGACGAGGTTATGGCCGATAAGGCGGTTCTCAACTACTTCGTGGCCTACGTTCTTGCAGTCCCCCTCTATCTGTTCTTCAATATCGAAGTGACTTCCTCATTTCTGCCCGGGATGGATGCCCTGATGTACCACAGATCTTGGAATCTGTTCTTCTTCACTGGGGCTGACCCACTAGACAACGGTTTCCCGAGCCTGCACATAGGAATACCACTTGGTCTGCTTGTAATCAACAGACTCCATGTCATGGATCTAGGTATTGAGATGAGGGAATGGCGCCATAGAGAATTCGACCTGTTCGTAGCGGCTAATGTACCAATCTACCTTTTCAGCATCCAGTACCTGGGGATACATTGGATTTCTGACGTAGTTCCAGGGGCGATGCTTGCGATAATCTGCGCTCTTTTCACACATAATATGCAACCAAAACTGAGGTCACTGAGGGAAAATGGGATTTCTTCTTTGCTCCCTACGAATAGAGTTGCATACACCTCAGCAGCGTTCTCCTTGGTCGGGACAATTATCCTACTCGGAGTGGTTGTCGATGGCCCGGGGACGGATGAGGATGCCCCGACAATGAGGGTCGGGCCGGGAGATGTGAATCTCGATGTCGTCGAGGTCCACAGCCTCTGGCATCCAGCTGAAGTGGGAATCAGAAACGTCGGGGATGAGGACGTGGAGGTCCTAATAGTTCACAGGGATGAGGTAGAGGGGCATGCCAATGGTGGCGTGATAGATTGGGCATCACTTTCAGATGGTGATGTTCGCTTGCTAAAACCGGGCGATTCACTGGATGAGCAGATAGATACGCCTTCGGTTTATGATGGGCATTTCGTATTGGTCACCAACCAAGGAGATTCCGGGGTTGGAGAGGTTAGGATCACCATCGAGTACGTTGACGGCAGCCTACTGTGGTCTGCCATCATCTCCTCCATCCCCTCCTTCGCAATTACTGGCTTAGTCATAGGGTGGCTGTATTTCTCAGAGGACGAAGTGAGCGAAAAGATCGCCAATGAATAGTCCTGACACCGCGCCCAGACCTAGCCAAGTTCCGATTCTAAAAGGAGGGTAGTTGCGCCTCCAGACGAACATAGACTGGGAAATCCAGAAGAGGATTACTACGATGAACCAGACGAAAAGAAAGATCTGCGGGATTAGGGCTAGTAGCATTGCGACATTCGCCCCTATGACCAACTCGATTCTGCCGCCCGCGGGCTTTGGGGAGAAATACAACAACGGGCTTAGCAACACTAGGCCCAGGAAAGGGGCTGGTAGGACCCACCCCCATGGTCTCGGGACCCAGTCGAAGATATGAGGCATGCAAGCGGCGAAGAATCCGACTAGGCTTGGGGCCACTACTGGCCACAGAGGGGGCTCGTCCCACTTCATGGAGAGACGCGTCGAAGTCCCCCCATGAAGTCTACTGGATGGGCCGGAAGGTTTTCTTTGGATTTCACGACCTCGCAGTATAATGGCGAAGGGGGAGATTGTGCTTGGTTGTCTCGCACCACACCCGCCACATGTTGTTTATGCCGAGAATCCGGAACAGAACGAGGCCTTCTCGGAAGGGGGTTGGGAGACTCTAAGATGGGGTTACAACAGACTGGCGAGGAAATTGAAAACGATTGATTATGATGCAATGGTGATATTCACTCCCCATTGGCAGACTTACATTGGGACACATTTCCTTGGGTTGCCAGAATTCAAGTCCAAGTCAGTGGATCCGGTTTTCCCAAACATCTTCCGCTTCAACTACGACATTTCAGTCGATGTTGATCTGGCCGAGAAGATGTGCGAGGTCGCAGGAGAGTCCGGGATAGTCACCAAGATGATGCGGAATCCGGACTTCAGAATCGACTACGGCACGATCACATCATGCCACATGCTGAATCCGGAATGGGACAAACCACTCGTCACAATCAGCAGCAACAGAAATGCCCACTACTACTCGCCTGAAGTGATGAACGAGCAAGCCGGTGCGTTGGGTTTGGCTTGTGCTAAGGCAATTGAGGATAGTGGGAAAAGGGTGGTTCTAATCAGCAGCCACAGCCTTTCACATCGTCACTTCGTGACGGAGTCTCCATTGCCCGAAGACATGAGTCGGGAGCACATATACAATCACAGCCAATACGTCTGGGACATGAAGCTCGTGGATATGATGAGAGGGGGCAAGATGAGGGAAGTCATCGACATAATGCCTGAATACACGGAGCAGACAATAGCGGAGACCGAGGCCGGTGGGTTGACGTGGATGATGTCCGCCATGGGTTATCCTGACTACTCCGCCGAGATTTACGGTTACCAGTCTGTGATCGGGACGGGTAATCTGATTGCCGCATGGGATCCCATGGAAGCCACACGAGAGATCGTGCTCTGAGGTGTTTTTTTGACCGAGCCAGACATTCTATTCGGAGTCTATTGCCCCCCACATCCACAGCCTCTCCTCTCCCCGGAAGCAAGCGAGGGTTATGGGAATCTCAGGGACGCATACGAGACTTGCAGGAAACGAATCGAAGAGAGCGAGGCTGACCTGATTCTAGTCTACTCCACCACGTGGCCGAGCATCATCGGACATCAGATCCAGGCACATCCCGAGCCAGAGTGGGTCCATGTGGATGATGACTTCCACTTCCTAGGCAGTATGCCATACAAGTTCAGGATTGACGTAGAGTTCGCCGAGGCATTCAGAGATGCTGCCGAGGCAAGGGGGCTACAATCCAGAACAGTGGCATACGATGGTTTTCCGATCGACACTGGGTCTGTGGTAGCCCTCAAGCTCCTGAATCCAGAAAATCGGATTCCAGCATGCATCGTATCAAGCAACATGTATGCGAACAGAGCCGAGACGATAGTCCTGGGAAAGTCTGCGCGTGATGCGATTCAAGGGCAAGGCAAGAAAGCCGTGGTCGTAGTAGTTTCAAGCCTCTCCAACCGGATGTTCACCGAACACATCGACCCTGCTGAAGACCGAATACACTCCGCCAAAGACGACGAGTGGAATCGGAAGATTCTGGAGTTCTTCGATGATGGGAGGTTGGAGGATCTCAGTCAGTTGTCGAGAGAGATTCACGGACAGATCAGGGTGCAGAAGGTTGTCGCGTACAAGCCAGCTTGGTGGATGTCTGCAACAATGGGGCAGCACAACAACTACACTGGCGAGGTCCTGGCTTACGAGGCCCTTCATGGATCTGGAGGGGCCGTTGTGATGCTGACACCATCATCCGAAACAGTGGGGGACAAGGAGTTCGATGAAGACGATGTGGAGCACTACCATGGAGACCGCGGGGTCTTGGACAAGGGGGCCCTATGATGCCAGATGAGGATGGGATGACCCCAGAGGAGAAGAGGACTAGCATGGTTGAAGAGATCATATCCGCGCCCACGGATGCTGTCGAGAAAATATACGACGAGATGGGCGGGTCGTTGGCCAAGTCAGCTGGTCGTGCGATAGGAGCTGCGGCAGGTGTAGCGGTCGGGGGCCCGGTTGGAGGCGTGGTGGGCGCTGTGGTCGGTAGCAAGGCGGCTGGGAAGTTGACCAGCGAGGATGGCCCCTTCATAGCGGAGGGTGGGCCCTCTGCCGTAGGCGCATATCCTCATCTCCAAAGGGTTGGAGATCTTATCTTCGTCAGTGGCATGGGTCCACGTCAGCCTGTAACGAACGAGATTCCGGGGGGACCTATCAAAGACGAGTCGGGGAATCCCCTAGATTACGACATCAAGGCCCAGACACATGCAGTGATCGAAAACATCCGAGTCATTCTCGAGGAATATGGTTCGGGATTGGATAGAGTGATAGACGTCCTGGTATTCCTGATTGACATGGAGCGTGACTTCAGCGGATATAACGAGGTGTATGCCGAGTACTTCTCGGAAACGCTGCCCGCGAGAACCACAGTTGCAGTTGATGCATTGCCTACTTCGATTGCGATAGAACTGAAGGTAGTCGCGAAGGCGTGATCAAGGTACTTTGTCCTCAATGTATTCTGAGGAGCACCAGTCTGGTGACGAAATCGGATTGCAACGGCTGGGAGTCCCTCCGGGAATTTCGACCCAGTATTCCAGTCCGTCGACCTGCGCGGGATAATCCGTGGATATGCTGTGAGCCCCAGCCTCGAGAGCCGCATCAAGTCTGGTCGTGTCGTTGTTGTCAGCCTCCTCCCCCCCACTGTCGGCCCGACTCCGTACGATATACCCCTCTTCGACCAGACGAGTGATCTCGTCCCCGCCACCCAATGGGTCAGAGAGGGAGAAGATTGCGGCCTCGCCGCTGGTCTCGTCGGACAGGGTGAACATGCGAGCGCCGACCAGTCCTGGATGAGTCTGGACATACAGGTCCCTTGACTCCCCGCGAGCCAGTAACACGAAGATTGCCTTGCCCCTGCTATCTTCCAGAAGTGGCCAGCCTTCAGTTGTTATCGCATCCTTCAGGGAAGCACTTTCCCCCCTGACGTCATCCGGGGTAATCGTCTTGTTCAGTGGCCAGAACTGGGCTATCTCCTGCTCGATGTCGTCCAATAGTCCCGATAGTTCCAGTGTGGTTGTCACTTCGGCTGCTTGCTCGGGCCAGTCCTTGGGCTCGACCCAGATGAATATCGGATGATGGAGTGGGTTCTCGTTGGACCAACTTAGTAAGGTTGAGAGGCAATTCTCGAATGTTGGGCAAGTGGTGCCGGAATCGTACTGGTTGTGGTAGACTCTCAGTCCTTCCCGGATGTCCCACCAGACATCGATCTCGAACTGCCTGACTCCCTGCTGGGAGGCCTGGAAGTCAAGTGTTTGATGAGTGTACATGTACTCCCTCGTAGGGGAGATAAGGGGCTCTACGTGGTATGAGTTGTGAGTCCCCTTCATCTGAATGTGGTTTATCCTGAGTGGTTCATTATCAGATTCTGACCCTGATGGCCCGGCGTCGGAGCCCAGGCCAAAGCAACCCGTTAGTGAGGCCATGACCACTAAGGCCACCAGCATCGGTGCCTGCTTCCTCATCCTGTACGGATTATTGGAGAAGGAGATAACACTTCTGAATGGGTTAGTGGTGATGTCCGCCTGGACCGTGGACATGCCCATGGGCCAGTTCCTCCTCTGATGCTTCCCTGACTTCGACTACCTCGACCTCGAAGCGGAGTGTCTTGCCGGCCATCTGATGGTTGAAGTCTGCCGAAACCACGTCACCATCGATCTCAGTGATTGTGAACTGTATTGGCCCTTGGTCGCTATGTGCGCCGACTACCATGCCAACTTCTAGGTCCATCCCTTCTGGGAACTGGCTTCTCTCAATCTTTTGGATGGCTTCGTCGTCCCTCTCACCATAGGCTCTGTCGGGAGTAAGAGTGAACTCTCTCTTCTCGCCCACCTTTGCTCCGAGGACTTCCTGCTCGAAACCGGGTATCATCTGTCCGTGCCCAACTAGGAAAACCAATGGGCCCTTTCCCTCGCTGCTATCGAATTGCTCCCCACCTACGAATGTCCCCGTGTAATGCACCGATGCTACTGTGTCCTGCTCTACTGTATCGCTCATGGACGAGACCCAGAGGGAGCAGTATCTAACCTGTTGGGTGAGGGAACCTTCAACTGGGGTGTGATAGGCCGGTAAAGCATGCGGAACTACGGTCCAAAGGACCTTGTTGGAATCGTCCTCACCCCGATTGAGGCAGTTTCTGACACTCTTGAGCGGAAATTGGGGCTATTCTCTGTCGTAATCATCTCCCTCTCGGCGATGATTGGATCGGGCTTGTTCGTTCTGCCCGCTCTCGCCATGCTGGAGATGGGAGGGGGGGAGGTCCCTATTGGCGGGGTTTGGCTGGCATATCTGGTTGCAGCCATTTTGGTCCTCCCAGGTGCAGTCTCAAAATCAGAGCTCTCCACTGCGATGCCCTCTTCAGGAGGATCTTATGTGTACGTAGAGAAGACTTTCGGACCACTTGTCGGCACCATAGCCGGTCTGGGGCTATGGGCCAACTTCATGTTGAAATCTGCCTTCGCATTGATTGGATTCAAGGCTTATCTTTGGGTCATTGAGGATATTATCGGAGTGGACATTAACATCGAGTCAGCTGCTATATTTCTCCTATCAATTATTGTAATTATCAATATTCTGGGTGTCAAGAGGATAAAGAAGATTCAGACTCCAATTGTGATGTTCTCGACTTTTTACTTACTCGCCATATGCGCATATGCTGTTCTAACCCAGGACCTCGATTGGAGCGCGGTTTCTTCTAAGGAGTCATTCGGTAGTTGGGAAGATGTCGCAGCGACCTCTGCATTCGTTTTCGTCTCTTATGCCGGCGTGACCAAGATTGCAGCAGTGGGGGGAGAGATAAAGGATCCAGGGAGAAATATGCCATATGGGATTCTGCTCTCATTGCTATTCAGCTGCCTACTCTATGTTTCTGTGACCTTGGTCATGGCAGCAGCAGTTGAGCCGAGCGGGTATATGCATGGTGAGCATGGGGCCAGTGAGGATCCCGTTTACATCTTTGCAGAGGCCGTTGGAGGCGAGACTGTGGGGATTATTGCTGCAATTCTGGCAGTTGTTACAATGACTTCAATGGCACTAGCAGGGATCCTGGCATCTTCTCGTTTCCCCTTTGCGATGGCCAGAGACAATCTTCTTCCTGGATTCCTTGAGAACGTCCATGGGAAGTATGGGACCCCGCATTGGGCAATAATCGGTACTGGAATTGCGATGGGCCTGGCGATCACATTCCTCCCTGTGCATGATGTCGCGGAACTAGCATCAGGATTCAAAATCATGATCTTTATGCTGATAAATGCCTGTGTAATTGTTCTTCGGAGTTCGTCGGAGTCTCATGCTTGGTATGATCCTGACTGGAAGACTCCAAGAGGATTCTATCCTCTAATCCAGTTGTTTGGAATATTCGGGGGCGCTGGCCTTCTGTACTTCATGGGAACAAAATCCCTTATCGGGGCTGGTGTGGCAATTATCCTTGGAACGATAATTTTCAGGAGTTACGGAAAGGGAAGGGTGCAAGTAGAGATAACCCCTTGGGAGACCACGAAGAAAATGCTCACTGACCCCGATGAGGTCGAGAGGCGCAGGGTCTTCGCATCATTCCATGCGGCTGACACTGAAGGCACCGGGAAGTTGAATCTTGACGAGTTCATCAGTGCGTTCAAGGCACTCGGATACATAGTTGGAGGGGGGCCAAATATTCCAGATGACGCGATTGTGGTCCCTTCCACCAGTAAGACTGGTCCAGACCGATTGATTCGAGACTTGTTCCACTGGGGTGATTCGGACGAGGATGGTTTGATCGACATTGAGGAGTTCCTGAATGTGGCTGAAGAAATCGAGCCAGAGGATTGATTCCCTGGGCGTGGGATTGAAGTCTGCAACCGTACTGGGAGTGGTCCCGGGTGAGCGTTTGGTGTCCAGTCGAGCGAAGAAAGTGACGACGCACGTCCTTCAGGAAATGAAGCGAACTGGTGAGAAGATTGCGATGCTTACTGCTTACGACTACTCATTGGCTAGGCTGGTTGATGCAGCCGGAGTAGACGTCATCCTAGTGGGAGACTCCGCCTCTAACGTTATGGCAGGGAACGACACGACCGTGCCAATAACCCTCGACCACATGATCTATCACGCGCAGTGCGTGGTGAATGCAGTAGACAGGGCACTAGTTGTCGTTGACATGCCTTTCGGCAGCTACCAGGGAGACTCAAAGCTGGCTCTGAAGAGTGCGATTAGGATCATGAAGGAATCGGGCGGGCATGCAGTCAAGATCGAAGGAGGGAACGAAATCGTCGACTCGATAAAGAGGATTCTGACCGCGGGGATACCAGTGATGGGGCATCTTGGACTGACTCCTCAGTCGATTTACAAATTCGGCACGTACTCTGTTAGGGCTAAGGAGGAAGAGGAGGCAGAAAAGCTGATGGAGGACGCGATGGCACTCCAAGATGCTGGTTGCTTCTCCATTGTCTTCGAGAAAATCCCGGCTGATCTGGCCAAGAGGGTTAGCCAGTCTCTGGATATTCCCACCATAGGGATCGGGGCTGGCGCCGATTGTGACGGGCAGGTACTGGTGCTGCACGACATGCTTGGAATTACCAAGGACTTCTCTCCGAGGTTCCTGCGGCGCTATGCGGATGTTGGGGGGGCCGTGGACGGCGCGGTAAGAGGTTACATTGAAGATGTCAGAAATGGAGATTTTCCATCTGAAGAAGAGAGCTACTGATGTGGTGGATAAATGCCCCCCAACCTTCAAGGACGCCCGCCAACGGGTAGGGTAAGGTCATCATGAGCGAATTGTGGGTTGAGAGGCACAGACCGCGTTCTGTAAGCGAGATGAAGGGGCAGAAGGCAGTGGTTGACAGGCTGAAGGCCTACTCTGAGTCACGAACATTCCCGCATCTGATGTTCGCTGGCCCTCCCGGGACTGGAAAGACGACAGCGGCTCTGGCTCTGACGAGAGACGTATTCGGAGAGGGCTTCAGAAGTAACATTCTGGAGATGAATGCCAGTGACGAGAGGAAATTGGAGTCGATTAGGACCAAGGTAAAGCAGTTTGCTCGGACAGCTCCAATGCCCGGGACCACATTCAAGGTCATTTTCCTGGATGAGGCCGATGCCCTGACTCCCGATGCTCAGGGGGCTCTGAGAAGGATAATGGAGCAGTTTGCCGAAACATGCAGGTTCATTCTGTCTTGCAACTACTCGTCCAAGATAGTGGAGGCGATTCAATCTCGGTGCGCGGTTTTCAGATTCAGACCACTGAATACTGAGAAGGTGCTGGAGAAGGTGATCGAGGTGGCCAGTAGCGAAGGTGTGGACCTTGAGCAGGAAGCAGCGCAGGCAATAGCCAAGGTCAGCCTAGGCGATCTCAGGAAGGCAATCACATCCCTGCAAGTTGCCGCATCTCTAGATTTGCACGTGACAAGGGAGCTAGTCTACGAGACTACTGCCACGGCGCCCCCTGAGGAGCTACATGGTTTCTTCTTGGCCTGTAAGGAGGATGGCTTCCAGCCAGCTAGGAGGAGGATGAGGGGTATTCTAGACAGGTTCGGGCTAGCGGGTACTGACCTTGTGAACCAGCTCCATCGAGAGCTGGGAGGGGTTACGTTCCTGGACGAGACGCAGAAACTCTCCGTGACCGAGGCGATGGCTGAATGCGATTTCAGAATGGTCGAGGGAGGTGGGGAGTCCCTACAACTCGATGCAATGGCTGCTAGGATATGCGGACTGATAGGGAACTAGGAAGAGGACTGGAGAATGACGAGGGAGTACTCCCTCTCCCAAACATTGTCGCCGTCTTTCCAAGGGACCATGCTCCCTTCCTCAACGAGTGTGATGTGAATGACATACTCACCAGGTCCACATCCATACTCACAAAGATTCCATGCCATGGATACATCTTCCGAATGAGGTGCTACCTTGGGTCCGGAGTAATCGCCAGTTAGCGTATTCTTCTTCAAACCCCTGACCCAGTCGTTGGGGTCAACGGATTCGAAAGTCTCGGATGGACTGGGGCCTTCTCCTTTGCCGTCTGAAATATTGGAGACAGAATCCGTTTCGTTGACTATCGGTTCCATCGTACCTACTTTGTAGATGGTGATACTCATAGTTGAATTAAGTGCATCTACGTTGTCCCGGACTCCCAGTCCAAGAATAATCGGAATTGAGTCCTGTGAAATCCTGATTTCATAGACCCTGCCATCCAGATCTGAGTCGGAAATGCCCTCGCTACTGGCTATGTCGATTGCTCCAGCGAGATGTGGTGCAGCAATGTCGGCAATAGGTGGATTGACCAGGGCAAAAGACAGTGCGAGCCACGTGAACAAGTATAGGAAGGAGGATCGAACCCAGTTTCCGGTGCTAAAGAGTTCGAAGAATCTAGTTGGGACTACTAACTGATGAAGGGGCCTAATTAGCGCAATCGTCAGGAGTGGGAGGAGCCACAGAATCTGCTGTGGGCTATCCATTCCGGGCATCATATAGAACCTCATCAGCAAAGCAACTGAAAGTCCGAAGAGGATCACTAACCACATGGAAATTGCTTCTGCCTTCTCTTTCTCGGCGTGAGCGGATGGGTCGAATGGCTCCAGAGGGGTGGACTTCTTACCCCCTCCCTTAGAACCGCCTCCCTTCCTTCCAGAATAGGCACTGGCCCTTAGGGCGGTATCGACATCGACCATGGATGGTTCTGGCGAGAGAGGACGACACATCAACCCTGCGTGTGAGTGGAAATGTTGCTGTTGCATTACTGGTAATGCTCAAATGGCCTCTTCTTCCGCCCTGATGATATGCCGGGGTGGCGTAGTTGGTAGCGCGTCGGACTCATAGGGAACAGTTAGCGGGGATTTCTCTGCTGACGCGAACGATGAGCGCATCATGCCTAGCCGAAAATGTCTGAGACATCCGAAGGTCGCGGGTTCAAGTCCCGCTCCCGGCACCAAAACCATATTCAAGCGAGCCTTTGATGGGCCGAGGCTCTCTGCCCGCTACCATGGAGGATTGGCCAAAGCCCGGAACTCCCGTCAAACTAGTGGTGAAGACCTGGGCGGGAAAGGCCGAGCATACTGGAATAGCACTACCTGGCTCTGGAAAAAATCTAATCACGATGAAGCTACAGAACGGCTACAACGTTTCATTCCCAGAATCATACGTAGACTCGTTCGAGGTTCTCGACGAGATGCCGACGATCGAGGAGGAGATTATGGAAAGCGAACCTCAGGACGAGTCGCTGCCACTTGTACACCTCATCCATACCGGTGGCACCATTGCCAGCAAAGTCGACTATGCTACGGGGGCGGTCACAGCGAGATTCGACCCTCACGAACTACTAGATGCAGTTCCGGAACTTCGTGGAATAGCACGGATTCGGGCCGTAAAGCTGGGCAATATGTGGTCGGACGACCTTCGTCCAAGGCATTGGAATAGAATGCTGAAGGCAACCGAGGAAGCGTTCTCGGAAGGCGCGGTCGGCTGTGTAATTACACATGGGACCGATACCCTTCACCTCTCTGCTGCGGCTATCTCTTACGGGTGGTCGGGACAAGGTGGGAGGCCTCCTGGGAGGATTGTCCTCACGGGCTCTCAGAGGTCTCCCGATAGGGGGTCATCGGATGCAACTGAGAACCTAATCGCATCTGTGCAGTGGGCGGCTCACGGGCCTGTTCCCTCTGGATACAGAGACTCATCGGTGGTGATTGTGCATGCGAGCTCTTCCGATGGCAGCTGTGCAGTACTTCCGGGTTGTGCCTGCAGGAAGTATCACTCTTCAAGAAGAGATGCTTTCAAGCCGATTAATCAGGATGTCCTGGGGCACATCTTCATCGATGGGAACGGGGCTAGGATAGACTACTCGCCCGAGCCCCATGACGCTAGGGTGGAGGCGATATCTCCGAAGCCGTTTGACGAGTCGATACGCATCGCTCAATTCATCTCTGACCCGCATTTACACCCAGACCAAGTCCAAGGAGCAATAGATGCTGACTTCGATGCATTGCTCTTCCATGGGACGGGTTTGGGACATCTGCCGATTTCCAACCCAGAGGACGACAGCCTGGAGAACACCAGACTCAAGGTGATGCTAGAGGATCACATTACCAAAGGAGGAGTTGTCGTCATGGTGACGAACGCGATACATGGGCCCGTGAACATGAACGTCTACTCCAAGGGCCGGGACCAGCAAGACATAGGGATCATCGGTCATGGTTCGCTATGTCCGCCTGGTTCGGCATTGGTTAAGCTTCACCACCTCCTCTCTGTCGGCGGGAAGGAATCGGTCGAGAAGGGTTGGGAGATGGACCTTGTCGGAGAGAATCCTACTTTCTCCAGATCCTAGTTTCTCCGGTTTGCTGATGAACCGACTTGCACTTGGACGGTTCGTGGCAGGTCTATCACCGAGCGACGATCTGGATGCTTTCAGGCAGGAATCAATGTCACCTGGCGATAGAAGCGTGATTAAGGAGATGAGGGAGTCCGGATCGCAAACCGCTAGAGAGAGGGTCATCGACCTTCTGGATGATGACAGCTTCGTCGAAGTCGATGCATTCGTCAGACACAGGTCAGGTGATCACGGGATGCACATGCACACGCCTCTTGGGGATGGTGTCGTCGCAGGGCACGGGATGCTGGATGGCAGGAGGGTAGCTTGCTTCTCGCAGGACTTCTCGGTCTTCTCCGGGACAATGGGGGAGATGCACGCGAAGAAGATTTGCAAGGTTGTCGAGTTCGCTGAGAAGGCATGTATCCCCATCATTGGCATCTGGGACGGAGACGGCCAACGTGCTCACGAGGGAGTCAACTCACTGGGGCCTAACGGGGATCTTCTCGATAACCTGGTGTCCTGCTCCGGCAAGGTTCCGATGATATCGATCATCCTGGGGACCGTATCAGGGACAAGCGCCTTAGCGGCTGGGCTGTCGGACTTCGTCATACTTGGAAAGCAGAGAGGGAGGATGTTCATGCGCAGCCCCTACGTGATTCCCGAGATAATTTCCGGAGAGGTCGACGAGGATACCCTAGGCGGTGCGAATCACCATGCCAGCAGGAGCGGGGTTGCTTGCTTGGTATCGGATAGCGAGAGGGGGGCCTTCGACATGGCAGCAGAGATACTCTCTCACATGCCCGATCACACCATGTCAGAACCACCCAATCTGGTTTCTGGCGACAAGTGGGACAGGAGGTGCAAGGGGATGGGTAAGCTTGTCCCACAGGACTCGGACAGACCTTATGACATGAGGAGTGTGATCGGCCAAGTTTTCGATGACGAGCGATTCCTGGAGTTATCCCCCTCATACGCGGAGAATGTGGTCATCGGCTTCGCTAGACTAGATGGACACGCCGTTGGTGTGATCGGCAACCAGCCATCGGTTCTGGCTGGTTGCTTGGACATAGACGCATCGGTCAAGGCTGCGAGATTCATCAGGACCTGCGACTGCTTCAACATCCCGATAGTGACCTTCGTTGACGTCCCGGGGTTCCTTCCAGGGACCGTGCAGGAGTGGGGAGGGATAATCAGGCACGGTGCCAAGCTTCTGTATGCATACGCAGAGGCTACGGTCCCGAAGCTCACCGTTGTGACCAGGAAGGCATACGGGGGGGCTTATCTAGCAATGAGCTGCAAGCACCTTGGCTCCGACTACAACGTGGCATGGCCCACCGGAGAGTTGGCAGTAATGGGTGCCGAGGGGGCGGTGAAAATCATCCACAGGGCAGAGTTGGCCGATTCGGATGACAGTGCTGAGAGGTACGCGGAACTGGTAGATGAGTACAGGGAGAAGTTTGGGGATCCCTACGTTGCTGCCAGGCATGGCTGGCTGGACGATGTGATTGAGCCGTCCGAGACGAGGATGTGCCTAGTCAGGGCATTGAGGCCCCTCCTCTCGAAGAGGGAATTGGTGCTCCCCAAGAAGCACGGAAACATCCCCCTATAGCAGGAAATATTGGAATTCAGTAATATACGAAGAATTTGGGGCGCGCGGCATGGGAGATGATGCCATGTACAAAATGCCAGAGATTGAATTTACAGCTAAATTCTTACTGAAGTTGGCCCAACTAGGGTTTTTCGCCACGTTTGTCTATTGGACTGTAGGCGGAGGAACCGGGGGAGATGCTACTGATTTCATGATGGGGGCGTTGCTTACCGCTGGTGCTTTGTCTCTATTCTTATCCGTTCCAAACGCAAGAATGGCAGTCACGTTCGCACTGCCGGTAATTGTGGGCGTTACTATGATTGCAACGGGCCAAACAGAGGATGCGATTTGGGCTCTCTTCATGGTCCCAATGTTTGGAATTCCGGCCTACCTGCCGGATATGGCCTTGGGAGAACCGTCCCTAGGTCTCGATGATGCGACAATGACCCAGAGACTCGGGATCTTCTACATCATCTTCGCCATTTTCTTTATTTTCATGATGATGGGCATTACTGATATCGCATTGGATGGCGAGTTCACTGAAGATGATGGGGAAGATCAGGTGAAGTACGTAGTAGAGTCGACAGAGCAAACGCTTTCCCAGATCGCCCTTGCAATGGCTGTAATTGGAATAGTTGGATTCGCAATGACCGCCATGATGGGGATGGAAATGGGGCCGGCGCGACCTTGGCACTTCGGTGTTCTTCTGGCTGGATGTATGGCAATTGGATCCTATGTCTTTGAGGTAACCATGACAGGGGGAATAACCGAGAATCCTGTGGAGATGCTTTGGGCTCTATCTATTGGTGGCATCTTCACTTTAGTACCTTGTATAGCGTACGAAGGCGCAGATTCATAGCCTGGTTAGAAACTCCTCTAGGTTTGGCATCTCGTCTTTCCTTGATGGGGCGAAGAGCAATTCCCACGCATGTAGGTGCTGGGCTGCCAGCATCATTACTGCAAAATCATCTGCTGATGCTCCCTTTGCATAGGAAACTGAGACTTGCAATTCACCCTCTAGTTCTGCTGATTCTCCCCCAGCGGGAGCGGCGTCTAGATCGACTGCTAGGTCTGCTTGACCGGTTTCTAAGATTCTGCCATCCCAGGGCCCACTAGCCAGAGGTCTGCGACCGGTTTCCGAAATGATAGAACCGCCTTCTGATGACCATGCTGCTGCAATCGATCTGGCGGCAGACCCACCTCCTCTGATTCGCAGAGTAGCGATGGATGGGTCCACGCCAATGTGCCTGCAGGCGGAAACGAAGCCCAGGCCATCCGTGTTGGTGCCGGACCAAACCCCCCTCGACCTCATCAATTGGTTTACCGCGTCCACTCCCTTGGGGCTCTTGACTCCCAATCCGGATGGAGCCGAGTGCTTCAGTGGAGAGGTGCATGAAACCCAGATGTCGCCCTTGATCAGGGAAGCCTTTTCCACGAAATCTTCTATGCTGCTGGACTCGACGTATATCTGGCGCGCCTCTATCCCCAGGTATTCTCCGACAATCGAGAACATCCTAGGCGTGGGAGAATGCGAAATTGGGTTTCCTGCGATGCCCCATGACCCAGGACCAACCATGGCCCTCGCAACTAGTGATTGCCGATGAAGGTTTCAAGAGCGTCGCTTCATCGAGAGTACCGGAGGATGATGCAATGCGTCGTGTCAAGAGGCTGGACGAGGGTCTGAGACTGAGGGTTGAGAGCGAGGACGACCTGTGGGTTCTATCGCAGGTTTGCGGCACTGGCTGCTTGGTGGGTATGTTGTCACATCGGAGGGACTCGACCACCGGGACGAAGGAGGACGGTAGGGCGAAGAGCGCCGAGAGGAAACCAATGTGGATTGTCCTGGAGTGCTCCGAGACCGCATTTCAGCCATTCACAGATAACCTCAGGGTTCATGGCGTTATCAAGGAGGCTAAGATCGACATTGGCAGCCATCACACCCATGTCATCTCTTCTGGGGACGAGATAGAGTTAACTCGTGAGGGGGGCCTTTCGAAGTCCGACTATTCTCTGATCAAGGAGGCCGTCTCTTCTGGAAGCAAGGCTCGTTCTGGGCTGATAGTTGTGGAGAATGACGAGGTTCTGATCTTCGAAGTAGCGACTCATGGCATTAGGGACGTGTCGCAGTTCAACATGAGAGGTGGGGGCAAGAGGACGGGAGACTCATCTGCAGTTAGCAAGGAGTTCTTCGAGAAGGTCTCCAAGGAGACGCGAATGGTCTTCCCGGATGAGATGCCCTTGATCATCTGCGGGCCAGGGATGGCTAGAGAAGGATTCGAGAAACTTTTGAGGGGACTTGGGGCTGGAAACCGGATCGTCAATGCACCGACCTCAATTGGTGGCAGGGCTGCAGCGAACGAGGTTCTAGCAGACGGTTTGGCGGACTCGCTATTGGGTGAGCATGCCATAGTGGAGCAGGTTCGCGCAATAGAGGAGGGCCTGAAGAGGATCTCGATGGATGGTGCTGTCACCTATGGGATGGGGATGATCTCGGATGCAGCTTCACAAGGAGCTGTGGAGACGCTAGTCGTCGAGGCCAGTCTTCTTCGAACCGAAGAAGGATCATCTGACTGGGAGCGAATCGCGGAAGCTATCGAGTCCTCAAGCGGCAAGGTAATTCAGGCTTCGACGGAGCACGATGCGGGCAAGCAGCTCGAAGGCATGGGCGGTGCAATCGCCCTACTGAGATGGAAGTTGGAGTAGGCAACCCTCTTCACTAACATGCGAAGGGGGATGCGTGGCCGGGGCCCCAGTGAGAATGGTCGGATTGGGCCTCAGAGACAGGAGTGACTGCGCGTCTGCCATCTTGGAGAGGTCGATAGAACTCGGGGCTGATGCCCAATTCATAATCGAACGAAGCGAGATTGGTGAATTCGACCAGGGCCTAATAGACTGGCGAGTTATTCTCGATTCGAAGCACTGGCTCGTGCTATCATCATCCTGCCCGCTTGACGGGGATTCAATGAAGTGGGCTTGGGGCTCATCCATGACATTCGCCGAGTTAGAGGGTTGCAAGACTGTAATGATAGTGGATTTACCTAAAGAATCGGATCGTCTGGAAGAGGCATGGGGTTCAGTGATTGAGCGAATCAGGCAGATTCATCTGCTCTTCATCGAACCCAAGACAATGAATGCTCTAGCTGAATTGGAAGGAATAGAAGAAGGCATGCTGCTAGAGGAAATCAGGGTTAGGAGCCTTGTCCCGATAGTATGCTCATTCGACCCAGGGAAGGGAGTCGCTAGTATCTCCCACGCACTGGGACAAGAAATTGTCGAGGTGGGCAAGGAAGTTGATTTCGAAAGATGGCTCGCAGGATTCCTCTGCGAGCTACCCCAATCTGGCTCTGGGGCATCAGGAATCGCATCTGCGGCTGGGTCCTTATCGGGCTAATGCTTCTTCTAGCCAAGACGTCACCTGAAACCCCTTTTGAAGGGGCACCGGTTCGGCCGGACCCGCGAGGCCAAAGGGATGCCACTCAAACTAGGGCCAGCAGGAGTTCCCCTCTCTTGCAAGGGCCGCACAATTGTCGAGGGGATGGACGACATCACCGTATTGGGGTTGGATGCGATGGAGGTTCAGACGGTGCGAACAATCCAGCCGCAGCACTTCGATCAATACTGGCAGGCTGGCATCCTATCGTGGAAGTCTGACTTCGAGATGAACATGCACGGCCCTTACTACGCGGAGTTACTGGGGAACAAGAGAGAGAGGAACAGGACCCTTTCGAAGATGGAGACAAGCCTACAGGCTGGCAAGATAATCAATGCCAGGCACCTGACATTCCACGTTGGACCGTATGGAGAGTACGATCCGGGAACCGAGGCGAACGAACAGGTCGCAAACGTGATGTCGGGAATTGTAGAGAGAGTCAGAGAGGTATGGGGGGTCGAGGGCGAGGAGGAGGATTACGCCGCCTTCCCCTGGGTCCACGAGTCTGAACCTTCCCTGGTTGGGATTGAGACCTCTGGAAGACAGGAGCTTTGGGGTACAGTCGAGGAGGTCCTGGAAGTATGCAACCACGTGGAAGGTACCGTCCCCGTGTTGAATATGGGCCATATCCACGCTCGAGGACATGGGAGGCTAAGGACTAGCGAAGATTACGCGGAACTATTCGATCAAGCCAGGGAAACCTACGGTGGTTCCACTTTCTACTGCCACTTCGCAGGAGTCGAGCATAGGATGGGGAACGCGCTTCACTACACCCAAATCAAGAAGTCTGACCTGAAGTTCGAGCCCTTCGCAGAGTATCTTGCGGAGGAGGGTGATTGGATGGACATCACCATAATCTCTGATTCCCCTCTTCTAGAGCATGATGCAATGTACATGCTCCAGCACTATGACAAGGCTAGGCAGCGCCTGCTAGAGATCAGGGCCCGTGACGAGAGAAGGGCGAAGCTTGCTGCCCAGCAGGGAATCGATCCTGAGGAATTGAAGAAGAGGGAAGAGGAGGCTGCTGCTGCTAGGAAGAGTCAATTGACGGGGGATGATGAGCCGACAAAGAAGGCCCCAGAGCCGACAAAGAAGGCCCCAGAGCCGACAAAGAAGGCCCCAGCAAAGAAGGCCGTCACAAAGGGCAAGGGTGGCAAGTCGGACGGGATGATTTCGTTCGACGAGGCTGCGGATGAGGATGATGTGTTCTAGTCATAGTGACCTCAATCAGCAGTCTAGTTCAATAACCTGTTTTGGGAGCGTGGGTTCATGGCGACAGGAACTGTGAAGTGGTTCAACTATGTGAAAGGGTTTGGTTTCATTGGACGGGAAGAAGGTGATGACCTCTTCGTCCATACTACCGAAGTAGAAGGAAGGATTGGCGAGGGAGACCTGGTCGAATTCGAAGTTGGGGAAAGTCCCAAGGGACCCAATGCAATCAACGTCAGAAAGATCGGCGATGCAGAAGAAGAGTGAATCTTATTCTCCAGAGCATAGATGCTCGCGGGTATTCCCGTCACTCCTCCTCCGAGACGTTTCTTTCCCAATTCAGGACTATGGCGCCGTTGCTACTTATTCCTAGTACTGGGGACCACTTGCTGAAGTCGACGCTATTGTTTGTCGAAATCATTGCTCTTAGATTGGATATCAGTGGAGGATCCAGTCTGATACCGAATGGGGCAGTGTCCGATGCGAATAGCGGAGATTGAGGTGGAGACTCGACTGGCTCTGGCTCGGATTCTTCCTTCTCAATTGGAGTATCAATTTCCTCCGAGCTTCCAGATAACTCGGAAGGCGCGATAACCGAGGGTTCGTCTTTGTCCATCAAAGGCTCTTCTGGCTCTGGGTCAGGGACACCGACCTCAGAGACGAAGGGAGTGGCACCCTCAATTGTGCTTCCGATCTCTAGCCCTCCACGGGAAGCGTAGAGGACCGCTTGGCCGATCAGGGTCAATGCCGCTAGGAAAAGCATGAGGACCAAAGTCAGTTCACCCTGGTCGAGGCCCGTGTAGATCAGGCCCGATGGCATGCCAACGAGGCTGATCATACGCCTCCAGCCGTGGTCGCGACTGAAGCCTACGACAACGTGATGGAGAGATAAGATGACAATAGAAATTCCGAATGCTATCTCGAAACCGATGAAATCGGAGAATAGCAGCATCGCGACTAGCAAAAACGCGGATCCGAACAACCCGAAGTCCTTCTCGATGTCGAATGAATCATCGTCAGATAGCTCATGCATTATCGTCATCATTTCCCCAGGTCCATATGGGTCCTTCCTCGACCAAGAGGTGTACAACATGGCGACTCCGATAGCAATAGGCCAAAGTAGCGCGTTGTCGGGAGGAGTGGAGGAGAAGTCTTCGGCAATCCAATCCCAAAGCGTCAGAGACTGCACGAAGACAGAACCGTGAAGGAGTATCGGGATCCCGTTCCTGAGCCCGTCCCAGGACGCAAACAGGGCAGCGATGAATGGAAGGGCTCCTGTGATCCCTCCCGAGAGCAGAAAGAAGGAGTAGCCGTATACGCGCGAAACGGATCCCGCTTTGTCAAAGAGCTGCGCTTGTTCGGGTGCCTCATCTCGGACTGCATTCTGCAGCAGCACGCCCTTCTGAACAAGAGCGTACTGGAAAAATCCGGCCAATCCTCCGACGACCCTAGCGAATTCGGGCTCTATGGAGCCATCCCCCATGTAGTCGAAAAGCTCTAATGATGCCCAGAACCAGGCTATCGGGGATGCCCAGAACCAAAGGACTACCCCATTCTTCCAAGCCACGTATGTGAGGATAGCCACGATCATTATCGGTGCTGTTCTTGGATCGGGGAGAAGGAAGGCGATTCCCATTAGCAAAGCCAATGCGGGCCCGAAGAGTTGCTCTGGCCCATATCTCGACCCTTCCTCGCGTGCCCCCTCGGTGGGTAGGTAGAATGCAACTGCGGCTGGTATTGAGAACAGGAGTATTGACGCCCACCTCGGGGTGTCGAAAGCCAGCAAATCGGTAGTCTCTCCCAAGTACGGTAATTCTGCCATGGCGTTCCAAATGATGTCATTAGCATCATGGATTGAATCGAAGAAGGACGCGTAAATTATAGCGAAGAACGGTAGGCAGGCCAACACCGGGGTGGAAACATGCTTCGCTGCCCTCTGAACGGCGATTGCGAATACTGGAATTGCCAGTAGTCCACCAGAAGTGTCGGTCAGACCAATGAGCAACAGGATGGTCAGCGTCAGCGTCCCGAAGTTTCGTGCCTCCTGAGAGAGATCGACTAGGGTCTTCAGACGGAAGTTAACTATCAATGGAGCTGCGATGATCAAGAGGTCCCTAGCAGAGCGTGCAAGCATGTCAGCACCCTCATCCGAAATAATCACGGCAGATATCAGGGAGACCATAGAAAGGTACGAGATTCCAATCAGCCTCTCCAAGGGCGTAGTTTGGAATGCAGCCCCTCCCTCGAATGCTAGAAGGACGACGGCCAAGGCAGTGCATGCAAGAGTCATCCTGATGGTATCCGTAGGCGAGGTTGAGAATTCGCTCGAGTCGATGTTGGACATCAGGAAGACGAAGAGCAGGAAGAGGATGGCTGCCATCTCAGGCCTAAATGACAGGCTCTCGCCCTCTTTCCTCCACCTATGGCAAACCGAGAACAGGCCACCGGCTGCTATTAGAGGGAGCGCTCTTGAAACAACGTCATCTGAGGACAGTTCAAAGGACGAAAACAGGGTTGAGAAAACAACCGGCGAGACTATCAAGGTCATGAATGCGATCTCTGAGCCCCAATCGAGTCTGATTTCCTCACTTTCATACCTGCTTCTAAGGAATGAGTTCAGCTGATAGAGGGCCGCGAGTAAGATGATTCCAACAAAGAGAAGGTTTGCCTCCTCGATCAGATCCGCATTGAAGGATGCCATCAAAAGAAGGACGGAGGGCCCCTCGTAGAACCTCAACCTGCCTCTGAATTGGGCCCAAATGCCCAGAGCCAGGATGGCTGGGAAGAGTACGAGGGAAAGGCCATCGACGTTGCTCAGGGTTAGTCCCCCGACTTCTAGGATGTTGCCATCGGAAGTCGCCCCGATAAAAGAGGAGACCGTCCATGAGGCAACCATCGCGACATATGTGGCCCTAACTACCCAGTCCCTAGCCAGTGGATGGGTCTCCAGGTAAACAAAAGCAGAGCATCCCACAAACCACGCAACCATAGCCGCCTCGTCGGCGAGCAAAGCCAGTGCTAGGGCGAGGCCAACGGGCATTGCTGGGGTCCTCTGCATCGTGGTCGGAGCGAACCAGCCCACGAGTAGTGCGACCCAAAGCCAGAAGGTCAGTCCGAATGGTTGCTGGGAAAGCGTCTGCCCCGCGATGATGAAATCTGTCCCGTCGGCAGCGATGATCTGACAGAATAGGATTGCGGCTACTACCGCTCCAGAGCCGTTCTCTACCATTCTCTTGGAGAGGCTTCGATCAGTGGCCGTGATGCCAACCAGTACAACAGCAGGCACCAGGAGGCTAGCATGCTCGGTCTCACCCCATGAGTTCAAGGACATAAAAATCGGGAGTCCGACTGCTGCGCCCGAGGCGAGGAGGTAGAGGATGGCTCTGTCTAGCCTGAGTGAATATAGGATGGCGGAACCGGTAAGAAGGACGACTGAAATGGTGATGAATTCCTCCAACTCTCCTCTGGAATAATCTAGCCATATCTTGACCCCACTGAAAACCACGGCCAAGGGGGCTAGTACCACCACAGTCCTTGGGAGGGTCCCGAGTGAGTGCCTCCGGATTGAGAAGGTGCTGATCTCCATCACTAGAAGAATGGCCGCAGTCTGCAGTGCTGCTAGCCATACTGGCACCCAAACCTCTCCGTCTTGCAATTCTATCCACCCCATCTCCTGACCTGCGTAGAATACTGCGAATCGGGATAGCCAAACCGCTGAGAGGGCCCCCATCAGAACCGCTATGGCCCCGCCATACTCCTCTATTGGGTTCTCCACCCTATCTTTCCCGTATTGATGCCTGAACCACTCGTGCATTCCTATCACGGAAACTGCTGTGGCTCCGGTAATGACTCCCAGGGTCAGGAAAGAGTAGTCGTTGCTGACATTTACGACTGTGACGTAGTATATCGCATAGGCCAGCATTAGTCCGCCTGCGACTAGGGATGCGTATAATCCGATGATCGATGCATCGTAATCTGAACGTAGGACTGTATTTTGTGGGCTCTGACTCATGGTCTTTCTCTTGCAGAGGGGGTTTTCTACTTAGTGCCGGAATGGAGTTTTTTCGCCACCCCTTGCACTAGGAAGGCTTGAAGTCAGGACTGTGGTGGCGAGGATGCTACGGGACTGTAGCTCAGCTGGGAGAGCGCCGCACTGAAGATGCGGAGGCCGCTGGTTCAAGTCCGGCCAGTCCCACCATCAACTTGCATCTAAGAGGACTTCTGTCTGTAGTTTGTGCAATTCGGAAATTCCGAACTGCGCTGCATCAATTAGAGAATCCAGTTCCCCCCTAGAGTAGGTCGCCTCCTCACCAGTGCCTTGGACCTCTACGAATTCACCCGCACTTGTCATCACGACATTCATGTCCACATCCGCATTGCTATCGAGGATGTAATCGAGGTCGGTCCAAACTTGCCCGTCAACCAGTCCCACACTGATGGCAGCCACATCGTTTGGCATCACTGACATCTCGTGAGAAGTCATCTCTTCCTGGGTTAGTGGTTCCTTCTTTGTCCCATTCCTAATCTCCTCTCTAGTCGGCCTCTTCTCCTTAGGCAGACAATCGCCGGTGGCGATAAGGCGCCTCACTGCGAGCCTGAGTGCGATATTTGCCGCCGTTATCGATGCGCATCTCGTCCCCCCATCGGCATTCAGTATGTCACAGTCAACGGTAAGGGCGACTGGTCCTAGTTGCTCCAGGTCGACAGCCCCCCTAAGGGATCTTGCCACCAGTCTCTCAATCTCCATCGTCCTGCCCTTGGCCCCGCTTCTTTCCCTGCGGAATCTAGTATCAGTCGAACCTGGCAAAAGGGAGTATTCGGCATGGACCCAGCCCCTATCGGAGTCCCTTGGGAACCACCTAGGGAGTGATGGGGCCTTGGTTACGCAAACCAAAACCTGCGTGTTTCCCTGATGGTAAAGAATAGATGCTAGGGCATTGGGGGTAAAGTCTAGTTTTACCTCGATTTCTCGGATCTCATCATTTGCCCTGTCTGTACTTCCTACATCCGTCTTCATCTTCGCCATAGACCTCCGAAACGAGTTCCTCAGATGAATCATTCGCGACGCGCATGTGAGGGTCGGAATGATTCCACCACCTCGGAATTGGTAGTAATGTAGGGCCCCCCTATCAGATCAACGCAGTAAGGCACGGCTGCAAAAACCGAGTCCAGTATCTCTTTGATTGACCTTGGGGATCCGGGGAGGTTGATCACCAATGAGGAACCCCTGACTCCGGCAGTCTGCCTTGAGAGCATCGCCGTGGGGACATAAGTCATTGAAATGGAGCGCATCTGCTCACCAAAACCTGGCAACATCCTATCACAGACTGACTCAGTCGCCTCGGGTGTTACATCTCTCGGAGAGGGGCCAGTCCCCCCAGTGGTGACTACGACAGAACATCCGTGGTTGTCGATTAGATCTATGATGGCCTCCTCGATGGTTTCCTTTTCATCGGCTACAAGCCTCCTAATGACTTTCCACTGGGATGTCACAGCTTCTTGGAGGAATGACTCGATAGCCGGGCCACTGAGGTCCTCGTACTCTCCTGCACTAGCTCTGTCAGATGCAGTCAGAACTCCGAAATGACACAGTTCGGAACCTCCCATTGATGACCCGTGAAGGCATCCAGAGAAAACGGCGTCGGTAAAACTGTGATGTAATGCGCACGTTCAAAGACCGCCGATTCGAACGGCTATCTCCGGAGGTAATGAGGTGCCGAGTCTTCCCCAACACGCACTGACAATCGTTTCCCTAGTAACGACGTTTCAGGTGCATCTTTGGCCAAATGAATCGTTGGTTGAAATAGTCTCGTCTCCCAATCTCTGATACGGGTGATAGATATGAGTGACCAGACTAAGTATGCAAATCAGATAGCAGTAGTAAAGCAAGAGTGTCCAGATGCCGATGAAGGCGAGATAGGGAAGGAGTTTGCTAGGTATGAAGAGGACTTCCTGATTCCTCCGGAGGATGCATTGAGGTCAGTCATAAAGAAGTTCCAAGTTGCCACTGGTGTTGAGGCATCGGTCAATACTTCTACACCAATTCGTGAAGAGAAGAAGGTCGGAAGGTTTTCAGAATTGGATGCCGATGACAGGAATGTTACAATCGAAGTGGCGGTTGTTTCCTACACACCAAGGAACCAGATGGTGAGAGGCGAAGAGAAGCAGATTGCTTTCGGTTGGATAGAAGACAACCCTCATGAAGCCAGTTCTGAAAGGGTTCGCTGGGACTACAAAGACTGGGGGAACAAGGGGGAGTCGATGGTTCCTGGTTCGGTCGTGAGACTCGAGGGAGTCTCAGTAAACGAATGGAACGGTAAGAGATCCCTGAATATCAATCGAACGACTCGAGTGACTGTTTTGAAGGAGGGCGGGGGTTCTGCCCCTCCAACTGGAGATGAGCCGATGACTATTGCTGCGGCTTCTGAAGTCGAAGGTTTTGTGAACGTGGTCGGGAGAGTAATGTCAGCAAAGCCCGATGTCATCGTGAGGAAAGACGGAAGTGGCGAGATTCCCATCTTTAGAGGGAAGATTGCTGATGATTCGGGGAACATTGGTTTCCTTTCTTGGAAAGAGTTCGAGCATGAAGAAGGGGCTTTGATCAAGATTGTTGGGGCCTCTGTGAGGAAGTTTCGAGAAACTCCGGAAATTCAAATCAATGATGGAACTGTAATCGAGACATATCGTGATACTTCATTTCCAGATATGGCCGAATTAGTTGAGTCTGAGAAGGTGAGTATTGCCGATTTAAGGAATGGAATGAGGGATGTCTCGATCACCTTGCAGATTGAGAATTGGGCCCAGAGAACGTTCGAGTCTCAGGATGGCAGTTCAAGAGTTGTTAGGAGTGGGGATGTGATGGATCCAACTGGTAGATGTAGACTCACTGCTTGGTGTGATTTCGATCCAAAACCTGGAGAATCGATTAGAATTGAAGGAGGCAGGGTACAGTTCTGGCAGGGTTCTCCGGATTTGGTAATAGATGATTTAGAGCAGGTCTCAAGTCTTTCAGAATCTCCTTGGGAAAAGATTGATCCAGAGAATCATTGGGTCGAGGTTGGCCTGACAGAAATCACCCAAGGAGGATCTAGAAGGGGAATTTCAACTTCCGGAACCATTGTTGCGATTAACAGTGGTTCGGGGATAATTGAGAGGTGCCCAGAATGCAGAAGAATGCTGAGAGATGGTTCTTGCGCGGAGCACGGGGCCCAACGAGGGGAAGAGGACTTGCGACTTCGTTTTGTATTGGATGATGGTGTTTCGAATGCAAACTTATTCCTCGGCAAGGAACCTGCTGAGGAGTTCCTCGGAATGGGGATGGATAAAATCAAGGGAGAGATTTCTAGTGTCGGCAAAGAGGTTTTTATTTCCAATCTTAGAAGGCGAGTTTTAGCTCGGAAAATGTTCGTCCATGGCAGGTGCGCGGTTGACGGGCAGGGAGCAATGTTGTTTGCCGACAAGGTGGAGTTGGTGAATCCGGAACCTGCTGAAGAAGCGGAAAGAGTGATGCAAAAATGGGAGGTGGTTCTTTGATTTCCGGTGATGGGGGCAGGAGAGCACGACAGAGTGCCGTTCGGATTTTTGCACAGGAATACTCAGAGTCTTCATTGATTGAGAGGGGAGTCGGCGAATACGATCCGAGTTTTGTAATCACCAAATTAGGTGCCAAGGTGAATAGATGCCTCGTATGTGGGGGACTAGAGAGAATGGAGAGGAGGGATGGCGATTCCGGGCCATTCTACCGAGGTCAGGTCAGAGACCCTTCGGGCACCCATTACTTCGATGTGGCTCCTTTCCAACCTGAACTACATCCCGATGCTGAAGAGTTGTTGGCGAGATTCGAAACAGGGGATTCCGTCCTAGTCTCAATAGTGGGTAGGCAAAAGTCAAACGAGTCCGAAGATGGCGGTATTTTCACCTCAATCAGGGCTGAGAGTTTCACTGAAATAGATATCGAAGCCTACAAGTCATGGCTAGTTGAGGCTGCTGATGCTACTTTGAGGCGTTTGGAAGCATATGCATCATCACAAGGAGCAGAATTGACCGAGAATGGTTTGCGTGATGCAGGAGTCCCAGATGATCTTGTTCCTGGTATGTTGAAGTCCCGGGAGCATTATTCAGAATTTGATACAGAAGCTTACAGGGTTTGGATTCTCAAAGCATTTTCAAGAGCTCTTGGAAGAGTGGAAGAAACACCAGAAGTATCAATCAACAATAATCCCATGCAAGATGTTTCTGAATCTGTGCAATCGAAAGAGGGCGCAGACCCAAGAGACGTAATTCTGGGAATTATGAGTTCCAATGGAGAGGACTTAATTGGGTACGACGACCTTGTTGCAGCATGCATTTCGGCTGGCTCCTCTGGAGAGGCAGCAGAGGATGCAATTGAGCACCTCAGGGACGTCACTATGGAAATCTCAGAGCCCAGATTCGGTTTCTTCTCTGGTTCCTCGTGATTCTTGCCTATTCGCTATTTGAGTCAAGTGAGGTTAGTTTGGACCTGATCCTTCCTACAGTTGACTCAATGTCCTCAACCAATGTATTGCTTTCCCCTCCTGAGGTCATTGCTGCGCCCTTCACTTCGGCAATGTTGGTAGCGACCATGAGTAGTCGATGCCTGACGAATTGCTCGTCAATTGGCCAGCCTCTTCTATCGGCTAGTCTCAGTAAAAGATCCCTCTCGGAATCGCCCCATGAGCCACCGTGGCCTCTGAGTATAGTCCCAACCATCCTCTCCAGATCGCTCACTCGGGCATGAATAGTCAGGATATCCCCCTGAATGTTTGTGGGTTGATTGTCCAAACCGATCAATAATGAGTCACTGGCATCCTCCAGTAGGGCTTCTGCTGGGGCTGCATGGAATTCCTCCAAAGCAATATCTGGTGTTGCCTTCTCTTCTACCTTAATTTCTGGTTCTCGTTCTTTGAACATCGATGTCTGCAGGCCGTTTCTTCTCAGACTTCGCTTAATTCTCCCCCACCCATTCATCTGACTTGTCAGCACCCCGGCCACCCTCCCCATCAGAACGGTTCGGTTACCCGTGAGATTCAACTCAAGCTTCTTGGCCATCTCGTGCAAGTCATCCCTATTCATCTCGGCCAGATTCTCGATCGTCATCCTTCTTGAGTCGTAATTCAGATGTAACCATAGTCGTTGCCTCCTCTCCTTGTGGGATCCCGAAGATTTGATTCCGAAGATCTTCAGAACATCACCCATTTCCTTGTGGGACATGGACTGTATCCCTTCCCAAGAAAGATCAAGTTCAGAGAGGATCTGGTTGCTGATCAGTCGGGCTCGGAGGACCTCGACTGATCCGGACTTAGAAATCCCTGAGTCCTCCGCCCTCTGTCTCAGATTCTGAAGACGCTCCGTGTAGAGAGAATTCAGTAAATTGGAGTCCACCCTCATAATCACAATGGCTCCTCGAGAGGGTTCCTTAGTTATCGGTTGCCCCAATCTGAGAGAGTAAATGTCGATTTGAGGGGAAGACGGGGTTTACGGTTGCTACTCTGGAAGGAACGGGGGTGCATCTTCGTCTGTGGGGTGGTCACGGGGGACATTCCTTGTAGATTCGTTGATGAGGTTCCCCCAATCCATAAGCAGCGCGATTACCGCGCGCTGATACTCGCTGATTGCCACTAGCCTCTCCAATGATAGCGTCCTTCTACCATCCTTGGAAAGGGTCTCCATACGTATCTCAACCCTGACCTCATCATGGTAAATCTCCCCGTCTGGATCATGACAGGATTGTTCCAACACCAAGTCTCGGTTCGCCTCGGCTTGCCTGAGGATAGCTCCGACCTGCCTGTGCCTGACCTCCAGCCCGATGATGCCGTGCATCGAGTTTTCTAAGTCACCCATAATCCTGCTCTGGACCCAAAGGGAGGTGTTTCCCTCCGATTCCGTTAGTTTTGCCGCTATTCGACTTGGGAAACCTATTCGTGAAGCGACTGCGATCAAGTCAGAAAACGGAGGGGGGACAAAGTGAGGTGCCCCTCTCTCATTGGGCTGAGACATCAGAGTGTGCCTCCTCTCGGTCTGGTTTGTCCGGTCGTACTCTCCTCTGGAAATGACGAATCCATCGATTTCTCCTTTCTCCAGAAGTTCAGCAAGTAGGATAGATAGAACATTTGGATCGTCTGGTGGCACAAATCCAGGAGCCAGTTTCCCCAGTTCCTCGGAGGAGACTGCCTGCATATCTGGTCTGGCCCTGAGAAGTTGCCTTCGGATCAAACCTGAATCCGAGACAATTATTGCCGACTTGGGCTGGTACATCAGACGATCTGATGATACTAGAACCAGACTTGGTCGTCTAGGGGTTCTGGCTCCGATAACTTGGCAGCCGCTATCAGAAATCAGCCCCTCTCTGCCGAAAATCTCTGTAGCTGGAAATGCCAAAAGATCCAGGTCCCCGTCTGAAAGTAATTTAAACCCAGATTCGAAATCCTTGACTGTGGTTACTGAATTCTCGATATCCTCTGAGTCAGATGATTCAAGATGTGCTGATATCTGAGAAGACACTTGGCAAGAAGGAGAGTCCAGAGTTCCAACAACTATCCGGTTTTCCATCGCATCCACCTCAAGGGGGGGGCACGCCTTGTACCCATTCTGAGCGGCGTGCGCACCCGTTGATATATGCGACCCCTAGGCTGAAGACATCATGGAAGCGGAAAAAATGGGTTCAATGACCCTGGATTCCATCAAGAACTTCGTCGAGGATTCCATAGAAGAATTGGTCCTGGAAAAAATGAGTTCGTCTCTCGACAAACCAGTGATGTCCATCGCTAGTGACGTCCTGCTGGGCGGGGGGAAGAGGTACCGCCCCATTCTAGCCATACTTTCCTACAAGGCTGCTGGTGGTGATGACCACAAAGAAGCATTAGACCTAGCCCTATCATCTGAGTTAATTCACACCGCTACACTAGTGCATGACGATGTTTACGATCAATCAAAAATGAGGCGTGGCAAACCGACAATACACTCAACTTATGGGACCTCTCATGCGATTATCTCTGGAGATTACCTATTCACTTTGGGCTTTGAATTAGGGGCCAAGTACGATGAAAAAGTAGTCGGAAAAGTGAGAGACGCATGCGCGGGAATAGCATCTGGCGAGATACTACAGTTCGAGCACATCCATGACCTCAACACCAGGCCGGAGGACTACTACTCAATTATCGATGGAAAGACTGCTGGTCCATTCGCAGCAGGATGCTCCAGCGCAGCGATGATTGCAGGTTCAAGCGTGGAGATTTGCGATGCATTGTGGGGCTACGGAATGGAGTTGGGCAGGGCCTTCCAGCTAGTTGATGATATCCTGGACTTAGTCGGTGATGATCTCATCGGAAAGCCACGCGGAACGGATGTGCATGAGGGGAAAATGACTCTGCCCATCATATACGCTCTAACAATGCTACATGGAACCGATAGGGATCAACTGAAGGATGTGCTGACAAACTTTGGGGATGATCGGCTTCATGAGTTAGTCGAACTACTGAAGCAGGCGGGTTCATTCGAATATGCGAAATTACTTGTTTCAAACCATGTGGAGAGGGCGTTGGACCACTTAGAAAGACTCCCGGATTCAATGGAGAAGGAAATGCTAACCGAGATCGCTTTGATCTCGGAGTCCAGAACAAACTAACGGAGGTGCTCCCCCTGGACGAGGAGAAATACTGGGATGCGATAATCATCGGCGGTGGGCCGGCCGGGAGCACCGTTGCGCGATATGCAGCAGAGGGGGGTTTGAGTGTCTTGGTTATTGATGCTAGAGACCCAATTGGCTCGCCACTCCAATGTGGAGAGTTGGTTCCCACGAATGAGGAAATGAAGCGACTGTGCCCACGGGTTCCTGAAATGGATGACCTGTTCAGAACTCCTGATAGTGCAATCTCGAAAATCTGTAAGAAAATGAGGATCGTCAAGCCAAATGGGAGAGGCATGGACTTCAATTTCGAAGGCATGGTTCTGGACAGGGTCGCGCACGATGAGGCTTTGGTAGAGCTTGCACGTTCGAGAGGCGCGGATTACCTCGTGGGAAAACGTGTCAAGCGTGTCGAGGGAGATACTGTTGCCCTATCCAATGGAGAAACTATCAGGGGTAGGGTGATTGTGGGTGCGGGCGGTCACAATGACCCGATCAGAAAGAGGCACTGGGATGAGAGGTCCCTGAACATCCCTGTCAAATTCGCCCTCAAGAATGGAGAGCATTCCGACGCTCTAGAATTACACTTTGGATCCGTAGCCCCAGGAGGTTATGCATGGGTCTTCCCAAAGGACTCGGGTTCGAACATTGGATTGGGGATACAGAGAGGAATGTCAAGAGGGAGGAGCCTGGAAGAATATGCAAACATTTTCATCGAACGTTTCGAAGGAGAGGAGTCTTTCCGAGGGGCTGGATATCTACCGATGTCAGGCACTATTCGTACGTTCGTTAAGGGAAATTACCTGCTAGTAGGAGATTCTGCAGGGATGGTTCTCCCATCAAACGGAGCAGGGATAACCATAGCTATGATTGGGGGTAGGATTGCAGGACAGGTGATTTCAGAGCACGTCAATAACGGCATAGATTTGAAGGAATATGAGAGGAGGTGGGAGTCCCAGATGGGCAATGTAATGCGAAACTCAAAGAGGTCTTTCGCCATAGGAAGCATGATGTTCAGATTTCCCGATTGGATTCTTAATATTGCATTCAATCCTCTAACGAAGGGGATGATTTGGAGGGCTGTGACCTGTCGGAGATTATTCTGGCTTTTCTAAGGCGCGCGAGCAGACCATATCGTTGCCATTCCCGGGAAGATTACTCGGGCCTTTACATCCACGAACCCGACCTCCTTCAGCATCGAAACATAATCTCTAGTTGTTCCAAATTCGGAGTAAGTCTTAGTGAGCCACTTCCAGGGGTGGTCTCTCTGACCACATACCACCCTGGCATATGCCCCTACCCAAATCCTCATCCACAAAATCCCCAGAAAACCGTGAAATCGATTCATCTTGGCAGGATCTACGATAATAATGGGGGATCCTGGCCTTAGGACCCTTAGTGATTCAGAGAGGCCGGCTTTCTTGTCGTACCAATCCCTGAATGAGAACAATGAGCATAGGGCGTCAAATGAGTCGTCATCGAAAGGAAGCTCTTCTGCGGTCGCCTCAACAAAAATTGCCGGATTATCGCCCCTACCTAGACGGGCGGAGTTCACTCTTTCCTCGGCCGCAGATAGCATCTCTGGAATAGGGTCGAGGCAAACCATATCCCCTCCCATTACATCCTCTGCAAAGCTTCCTGGGCCACATCCGACCTCCAGAATTTTCCCTTCCGGAAGCATATCCCTCACCATTCGACGCCATCTTGAGACCTGCCCCAATGTAGCGAAGCGGTTTATACGGTCATAGACAGGGATTGTGGCCAATAGGTTTCTTTGGAGTTCATCCCAATCATCGGCACCCATTCCCTGCGCGTCCATGATAGTAGTCACGGAGAATGCTGTATTTGGATGGTTCCCGAGAGGGTTCATGGACGGGGTCAAACTAGTGGAATGCGCGAGGTTATCATCATAAACTCCTCAACGGTCGCCGAATGCACCGTAGGTGCATAGAATGGGACGAAAAGAGGTTCTACGAGCAATAAGACAGGCCGAGAGTGAGGCGGAGCAAACTATAGCCGAGGCAGAGTCAAAGGCGGCAGAGATTGTTTCCAAGGCCAGACTGACTGCGACTGAGATAATCCAAGCAGGCAGGTCTGACTCTGAGGCCAATGCCCAGACTATGATTTCAGAAGCAAGAAGTGCTGCCGAGAGTGAGGCACAGAAGGTTTCCAAAGAAGGGGACTCGAATATCGGTTCAATCCATGACGGTGGAGAAGGGAGCAGAGAAGATGCGGTTAACGCGGTTCTAGATGCCTTTAGGTCCTGAAATCCCAGAGGAGTTAGATGTCACAAGTAAATACTCAGCAGATGGGCCGTATGGTTGCTGCTGGAAACAAGGGAGACCTGGGTCAGGCAGTAGATATCCTTGCTCGTCTGGGGGCCCTACACATTATCGATTATGATGGCAGCGAAGATGGTTTCTCGCTTGGTTCTCCGGAGGAAGGGTCCGAGGATGTTGGTCGCGAACTAATCAAGGCAAGAGCAGCGGCTTCGGTAGTGGAGACGGCGGGCCCGGTAAAGCCGGTTCCAGCAGGCCCTGTTAGAGAGTCTCTCGAAGGTGAACTGCCCTCTAAGATTGATCAGGTTCTTTCGGATAGTTCTAGAATTGATGATTTGGAAAATGAGATCTCATCATTGGCAGAAGAGGAAGAGGCACTCTCACAAGTCTCTCCTCTAGGGGTCGATCTAGATCTTCTTGGAGGGTACAAATCAATCACATCATTCGTTGGAACTGTGGATAGTCTTGCTGAAGCTAGGGAGGCAGCTGGTCAGGGGTTGATCATAGAGGGGGCAAGCGGAAAGTCCGGATTAATTGCTGTTTTCGTCAGAAAAGAAGAATCTGGGCAAACTTCTTCTAAACTGGAACAGATTGGTTTCGAAACAATCCAGATTCCAGAGGGAGAGGGTTCAGCAACTGACCGGCTATCTGAGGTTAGAAAGGCTAAGGGGACCCTAGAGGGGGAGAAGTACGACTTAGAAAAAAGGATAGAGGAATGGAGCAAATCGAACGGGGAGATGCTTCTGTGTGGACTAGAAGTACTTGAGAGGGATCATGACGTTTTGACCGCTCCTGTTAGGGTTGCTGTCTCCGAACACGCCTTTGTCATCGATGGCTGGGTTGCGATGGGCAGATCGGAAGAAGTCCAAAAAGCAATGAAGGAAGTATGCATATTCACTGAAGTAACGCCATTCGAAATGGAAGCGGGCGGGGGTGGGCACGGACACTCGGACCACCACCACAGTCAGAAGATGCCTCCAATTGCTTTCCAAGAAAGGAGTTCGAGCAGGCCGATGGAATTACTTACCGATGCTGTTGGAAGACCTGCTTATGGTAGAATTGACCCCACACTATTCATGTTCATTACCTATCCTATTTTCTTCGGGATAATGCTCGGAGATATGGCATATGGACTCGTGACAATGGGACTAGGTGCACTCCTAATGAGTAAATCGGGAACAAACGAGATGCTGAATCTGGGAGGCAAATTCCTGACTTACATAGGATTCGGTACCGTCGTCTTCGGTTACCTATACGCGGAGTTTGCTGGATGGGAGATATTTCCTCATTACGGATCAAACCCCGCAACAGCTCTACAGGTATTTTACCCCGACATCAATACTCCAGAAACATATCACGCATGGACTGCTTCACTCCCACTTGGAATTGAGCTTGCCTTCCCATTCCACCGGGTCGTTATGACCGATGGAGGTGGCAATCTAGAACATTTGATCCTCCTAACCATCTATTTGGGCGTGATTCACGTGTTCCTTGGGCTGGTAATTGGGTTCAGAGACATCATGCTATTCGGCAACGGCCATGGGGGATTCGGTTTCGTCTGTGCATTCTTTGAGAAGGGAGTATGGATGATTCTACTAGTTGGTGGCTTCATGTTCGCCTATGGCTTCATCGGGCCAGCCGACTGGATGATGGAGCCGGGTGCGGCGATATCAGTTTCAGCGACTGTGATGCTGATGTGGACCCTATACAAGTACCACGGAGTGCCATTTCCAATCAATATTGGACTTGCACCCATAGAAGCAGTTGGCATGATGCCCACGGTGATATCTTATGTCAGGTTATTCGCGGTTGGTGTTGTGGGAGTGAAAATTGCAGAAACCGGGAACTCCATGCTTTTCGACAAAATTAGCTTTGACGAGCCCCTAATGGCAATCGCACTGGTAATTGGTTGGTTGGCAGTTCAGTTCTTCGCATGGGGCCTAGGGGTATTCAGCCCGAACATCCACGCAGCCAGATTGCACTTTGTTGAGTGGATGAGGCAGTACTATGACTCAAGCGGGGAGGCTTTCGACCCATTCGGACTTCGAACACAATACGTGGAGGTCGACTAAATCAGATTCCAAGCCTAGGCTTGAAAAATAAGGAGGAAAAAAGAATGAACAACAGAAAAAAAATGACTGGAATGAGCACCCTAACGGCCCTATTCTCGTTTGCAATGTTTGCATCCGTGGTTTCGGCAGCAGAGGGAGACGCAGAAACAACGTCCTACCACTGGGACGCAGCAAAGCTTGGCGCTGGAATAGCACTAGGACTGGCAGGAGTCGGTACTGGATTAAGCCAGGGGCCAATTGGAGCAGCGGCAGTGGGGATGATTGCCGAGGATTCGAGCAAGTTCGTAACTGGACTGATCTTCACGGCTCTACCAGAGACCATCGTACTGTTTGGATTCCTTGCACTGTTCCTGCTCTGAGCAGAGTGCGACATCCATACGGAATAGGAGGTTAGAAAATGACACTTGATGCATTGGCAGCGGAGATTGCCAGTCAGGCGGAGGCGGAGGCTAAGGCCATCGTCGAGGCCGCTCTAGCTGAGGCGAAAAGAATCGAAGAAGAAGCACGGAACGAGGTCTCTGAAGTCTCCTCCATTTCTTCGGATAAAGCCGAAAGGGAGAGTGCGCAGTTGTCTGTGGAGGTGGTTGCCTCTGCTAGGCAAGCGAACCAGAAGAGGGCATTAATCGCTCGAAGAGAGGAGTTGGATGCAACATGGGAGACTGTGAAAGAAGAAGTAGGTTCGCCCAAAATGAAGGGAAGGCAGAAGATTCTCGACTCATTGGTAAAAGAGGCTAGTAAATCCAAGACGGGGATGGTCATGAGGCCTGTATCTTCAGACAGAACTGCTCTTTCCAAGAGTGGTTTCACCATGGGTGACGACATAGAGGGGCTAGGTGGATTCGTTCTAGAATCCAAAGATGGTTCCACGGTGTTAGATTTCAGGTTCGACTTCCGATTGGAAGCGGCTTGGAAGTCCAGACTTGGAAAAGTAAACGATATCCTATTCGGGGAACAGTGAGGGAGAGAGATGGCAAGGGCGCTGAATGGTCGTTCGAATCTATACAACGCTGCTGCGCGCGCGAAGGCACGCAAGGCTTCGTTGATAGATACGACAAGGATGCGCCAACTTGTCCAACAGGGCACTGAATCGATTGGTGCTAGCATTGGAGAGATGGGTTACAGAACAGAGATGGACATCTACGGATCAAGAATGAGTGGGGCTGATGCCATAGAAGCGGCTTTATTCCACAATCTGGATAATGATCTAGCGGGAGTTCTGAAGTTCTGCCAGGGCCATTTGAAATCGCTAGTAGCGATTTATGTGGAGCGTTTCGACTACGAGAAGGCTAAGACTGTCCTCAGAGCAATAAACGGAGGGGCGTCTGATGAGGTAATCGAATCACAGATACTTCCGTCTGAGAACCCAAGAAATGCACCTTGGTTGAACATTGTTAGGAATACCGAGGGCCTCCAAGAGGCAGTTGAGGCTATGTCTGGGACATCATGGGGTATGACGCTCTCGAAACTTGATGCAGATTCCAATCTTGAGGATTTGGAGAATGCATTGGACATGCAATACTTCGCTGATGCACTTAAGGCAGTTAGGGGGAGGGATGGAGGGCCGAGACTCCGGAGATATCTGAGAATGGAGATCGACCATAGGAATGTAATCAACGAATTCCGTGCAATTAGAATGGAGATGCCCACAGAAAGGCGTCAAACCATGGTCATCCCGGGAGGTAAGATTGACGCCGGGACTATGAGACAGGCCTGTCAGGCAGAGAGTGACGAAGAGCTAATTGAAACCCTCCGGAGAAGTAGCTCGTTCGATGACTCTGGTTTTGATGAGGCCATGGTAGAAGCGAAAAGAATGGGCAGTTTGGACCCGTATGCAGAACTACTCTCTCATCAGAAGCACACGATTCTGAAGAGATTTGCCCACCTGAGTCCAATTTCCCCATTTCCAATCATATACTATATCGAAAGAAAGACGTTGGAAGTCAGGAACCTGAGGTTGCTTGTGCGTGGCAAGGCAGTCGGGCTTCCCAATGAAGTACTGGAAGCGCATATGGACTACTGAGGTGAAGAAGTGAAAATAGCAATAGTGGGACCATTGGAATTCACACTAGGATTCCAACTTGCAGGAGTTGAAAACCTGCATAACCCGTCTGATGACGAGGAGATGGAGAAGATTCTCAGAGATCTACTAAATCAGACAGAAGTGGGAGTTGTAGTAGTGGACAACTTCGATTTAATGAGACTCCCGGAAAGGTTGCGTTTGCAACTATCTGAGAGCGTGACGCCCACTGTATTGGGCATTGGGACTGAGGAGGACAATACCCTCCGTGAGTCCATCAAGTCGGCACTTGGTGTCGACCTATGGAAATAAAATTCGAACAAAAAAGGAAGTGAAAAAAATGAGTGAAGAAAATGGAGTAATATACCGGATTTCCGGACCAGTTGTGACAGCGATAGGAATAGCACCTCGAATGTACGAGGTGGTAAGAGTCGGGAATGAAGGTTTGATGGGAGAAGTAATTGAACTGCATGGCGACCAATCAGTGATACAGGTGTACGAAGAGACATCTGGAGTAAAGCCTGGGGAGCCAGTGGTGAGGACTGGTCAGACGCTGTCAGTACAACTTGGTCCTGGTCTACTAACGCAAATCTATGATGGAATTCAGAGGCCTCTTCCGAAGTTGGAGGAGACAATGGGGGTCTTCATCACCAGAGGTGTGGATGCAGATGGACTAGATCTTGAAAAGAAGTGGGATTTCAATGCTATCGTAAAGTCCGGAGAAGAGGTTACAGCGGGCCAAGTGATTGGTACTGTGCAGGAAACCGAGACTATCGAACACAGAGTAATGGTCCCTCCTGGAAAGGGGGGTGCCGTCAAGAAGATTGACTCTGGATCATTCAACATCACCGAAACTGTTTGTAAGCTTGAGGATGGGACAGAGATTTCGATGATGCAAGAATGGCCAGTAAGGCACCCACGGCCATTCATTCAGAAGTATGCACCTGACGTTCCACTGATGACAGGGCAGAGGATTCTAGACTTCCTCTTCCCACTTGCTAAGGGTGGGACTGCAGGTATACCTGGGCCTTTTGGTTCGGGCAAGACGGTGACCCAGCAACAGCTCGCCAAGTGGTCTGATGCACAAATAGTGGTCTACATCGGATGTGGGGAGAGAGGGAACGAGATGACTGAGGTTCTCGACGAGTTCCCCCATCTGATTGATCCAAATACAAACAAGCCCCTCATGAACAGGACTGTGATGATAGCCAATACATCAAACATGCCTGTAGCCGCTAGAGAGGCTTCAGTTTACACCGGGGTTACGATAGCAGAATACTTCCGTGACATGGGTTACAACGTAGCCCTGATGGCGGACTCCACAAGCAGATGGGCAGAGGCGATGAGGGAGATTTCTTCTCGGCTTGAAGAGATGCCTGGTGAAGAAGGATATCCCGCATACCTTTCAAGTAGACTGGCAGAGTTCTACGAGAGAGCCGGAAGGGTTCAGACTCTTGCCGGAGATGATGGATCTGTCTCAGTTATCGGAGCTGTTTCGCCGCCAGGTGGTGACATATCAGAACCAGTCAGTCAAGGTACACTGAGAATTGTCAAGGTTTTCTGGGGTTTGGATGCCGGATTAGCAAGACAGCGACATTTTCCTGCCATCAATTGGTTGAGCTCGTACAGCCTATACCCACAGGCATTAGACCAATGGTACAGGGACAACATAGCATCAGATTTCCCAGAAGTTAGGACAGAAATTAGCACACTGCTGCAAGTTGAATCAGAATTGCAAGAGATCGTACAGCTAGTCGGTTCGGATGCATTGCCAATTGATCAACAGTTGACGCTAGAAGTTGCTAGAATGATTCGAGAGTTCTTCCTACAGCAAAATGCTTTCCATGATGTAGACACTTATAGCGATCTGAAGCTACAATACGACATGGCACGAGCTATTCTGAGCTTCCAAGAAGAGGCAAAGAAGGCAATCGCGGGTGGAGCTCAACTGGAAGACGTCGTAAACGTCCCAGCGAGGACAGATCTGATGAGAGGTCGCTTCGAGAAGGGCTACAACGACAAGATTGAGGAATTAGTGTCGGAGATGGGTAAGCAGATTTCTTCTAGCATGGAGGCAAACTGAGGTGATACAATGAGTGGAAAGGAATACAGAACGATTACAGACGTAAAGGGGCCACTAGTGTTCCTAAATAAGACTGAACCAGTTTCTTTTGGAGAGATTGTGCAACTGAGACTGAGCGATGGTTCGATGAAGAACGGGCAGGTCCTGGATACATCTGATGACCAGGTTATCGTGCAAGTCTTCGAGGGAACTGCATCAGTCGACAGGCAGACTGGAGTCAAGTTCCTAGGTGACGTGTTCAAGCTGCCAGTCAGCAAGGGCCTAATTGGTAGAATCCTGGATGGGGCAGGTAGACCGAGAGATGGTGGTCCAGAAATCGTGGCAGACGATATGGCAGACATTATCGGAGCAGCAATCAACCCCTATTCGAGGCAGAGTCCCGAGTCTTTCATTCAGACTGGAATTTCGGCTATCGATGCATGCACCTCCTTGGTCAGGGGCCAGAAGCTTCCGATCTTCAGCGCAAGTGGATTACCTCACAATGATATCGCATTGCAAATAGCGAGACAGGCCAAACTAGTGGACAGCGATGATGACTTCGTTGTCGTTTTCTGTGCAATGGGGATTACGGCTGAAGAGTACAACTTCTTCGTTCACGACCTGGAAAGAACCGGGGCTCTAGAGAACGCAGCCCTCTTCGTCAATCTGGCAGATGACCCCGCTGTGGAGAGGCTGATTACCCCTCGGCTGGCTCTAACTGCTGCAGAGTACCTCGCCTTCGAGCACGACTACCACGTACTTGTGATATACACTGACATGACAAACTACTGCGAGTCCCTGCGTCAAATCGGAGCGGCCAGGGAAGAAGTTCCT